>OGHH01000036.1_pt1 | contig 130441 bp, 109 predicted proteins | sample 1571471 | NCBI WGS metagenome assembly OGHH01 (sample SAMEA2581936, study PRJEB24529) | metagenome | biome: Human gut stool | place: China | collected 2011
CCACACCCCAGACCGTCTTAATGAACTTCGGCGCACGGGCGTTTTCATGAAGCTTCTCACGGATCCGGGCAATATGAGCCATCACCGTGTTATTACTGTTAAGATACTTCTCCCCCCAGACAGCCTCAAAAAGCTCCTCTGCCGATACCACTTTCCCCAGATGGCGGCAAAGATAAACCAGTATGTCGTATTCAATCGGAGGCAGATCGATCTTCTCTCCGTAAAGATAACAGGTATGCATATTGGGCGTCAACTCCAGCCCCCGGATATTGTAGGTTTCCTCATCCTCCTGCCCGGTCATGGATGGATTGTAAGTCTGGGACCGCCGTAGCTGCCCCTTGACTCTCGCCACTACCTCCAGTGGATTAAACGGCTTTGTAATATAATCGTCTGCGCCCACAGTAAGTCCCGTGATCTTATCTACGTCCTCTACCTTCGCCGTAAGCATAATGATCGGAAAATACCAGTTCTCCCGGATCTGACGGCAAAGCTGAAAGCCGTCGATATCCGGCAGCATCACATCCAGGATCGCCAGTGAGATTTCATTTTCCTGAATGCAGTCAAGCACCCCCTCTGCCCGGTAAAACTTAAATACCTGATATCCTTCATTGGCCAGATACACCTCCAGAAGATCCGCAATCTCCTGTTCATCATCAAGTACTATAATATTCTGCATATTTATCTCCATTCTGCGGCCGGTTCCCCAGCCCGCCGCACAAACTACATTGTCCCGTTTTTACATAGAAATCCTTTTCCCCTTTATTATAACCTCAGTCAGAGAAGATATCTATATCCAAAATCATAAGTTTTTATTACAAAGCATCCCCCTGATTCATCAAAGTCTTTCTATTACAGATTTTCATTGCGAAGCACTTCCATCGTGTTGTCTTTTCGAATTTTGCTCATGGCATAGATCATCGTAGTAAACACAACAATAAATACGCTGACTACAGATATCGCCATTCCCTGCCATGGGAATATATATTTTACCTCAAGACCACCTGCAACCGATTTATACATAAGACAACTCAGTCCCCCGGCAACCGGCAGTCCGTAAAGAAGCCCCTTGAATCCATACAGCATACACTCATAATTCATCATCCGCCGGAAGCCCTTCTGTGTCATTCCTACGGACTTAAGCATGGCAAACTCCTGACGCCGCAGCAGAATATTGGTAGAGATCGTATTAAATACATTTGCTACGGAAATCAGTGAGATCAATATAATGAATCCATAGGAAAATACATCAATGATCAGGATCAATGCCTGATTGGAATCCCGGTTTGCCGCCAGATCCATAATAGAGCCGGAAGCGCTGCTGTCCTTCAACTGATTTTCAAAATAATCCGAAAGCTCGGTACATGCCTTTTCATGCTGCTCTGCCATCAATGCAAATGATGTATAAGGCATTGGATTTGCCATATTATCAAACACTTTATCATCTGCAGCACGGTACGGCAAAACGATCGTAACCGCTTCATTCCACTGGGAATTTGCCACTCCCTCCGGAGGAGCTGCTGTCATTCTCTTTCCCAGATGTATCGGATGTTTTTTGACTGCTTCTGCCGCAGAAACCCGTTTTTCCCCGTTGTCCTTATCACTCAGATAAACATAGTCACTTCCCTCATGCATACTGTAATAATATCCTTTCATTTCCTTCGGGATCAAAAGCTGTGCATCCGTTTCTCCTGCCTTTAAAATATTCATGGTTTTTATCTTTTTTCCACAATATACGGAAAATCCGTCCCAGACTAATGCATTCCATGACTTTGTGTCCATATATTTGGACACATCTATTTTCTTTTCCTTTAAATATGTTTGATACGCTTCCTCCTGAAGCAGTTCCAACTGCACTGCAAGTACAACTGTTTTTTTTGATTCATTGATCCTCTCCGGATCAGTCTCCTCCAGATAATCCAAATACTCCTTACTAATCTGCTCCTCCGGCACCTCTACTTCGCCACCCCCTTCCTTGCGGTATGTGGCACTGTCCACAGATCCGATCTGCTCAATCTCTTTCTCAATCTCCGACACTGTTTTACTGCCATCCTTCGGCTCCGTCACTTCACAACTGATATCATAATCCTCCTCCCTTCCCAGCCCGGAAGTAGACACCTTCATATATGCACTAAAGCTGGTGGCACTTACAAACAATACAATACTGATAAAAAGTGAAAAAACAGTGGTGCGGTATTTCTTGCGGTTTCTTTTAAAGTTCTTACCTGCCAGCATGCCGGAAAATCCAAACAGCTTATAGGTCAATCGTGACGTCCTCACCTTTTCCCCGCGAAGCTTGATCTCATCACTCTGGCGGATCGCCTGGATCGCCGGAATACGCACGGCTTTGGAAGCCGGGATCATTGCCGAGATCAGTACAGTAATAAAACTGACGATCACTGCGATAAGAACTGCCTGCCATGTCACCACCAGATACAACTTTGTTTTTTCTCCTGCTGACCAGAGCTTACCCATCAATCCGGAAATGGCATGAAGCGTAATGCCGATTCCCCCAAGCCCGGCTGCAAGTCCCAGCGGAATTCCCGCTGCACACAGAACACATGCCTCAAAGATCACACTGTGCCGTATCTGCTTTTTGGTAGCACCAATGGATTTTAAAAGTCCCATCTGCTTTGTCCTCTCACTGAGAGAAATGGAAAATGCGCTGTAGATCAGGGATATGGCACCGATCATAATAATTCCTATCAATATAGCTCCCATAGAATATAAAACCCGATTATACCTGTCATTTGTACTGTTTCCCATAAAGCGCAACAGATCCTGATGCGTTGTATATGCTCCCGTTTTGGTATATTTTTCCAAAATATCGTAACTTTTTTTGGGCTGGGTAAATGTCAGAAATGCATCATAGGATCTCGCTTTCTCTTCCCCCTTTTTGGTGAAAGCGGAATAACCCGCTGCCGAATAATCCTCAGAGACAGGACGATCACAGATTCCTACGACAGTGTACGTTTTTTCGGACTTCTCCTTTAATGTCTCCCCCGCCTGAAAAGGCTCCATTTCAACCGGCAGTTGTTTGTCTCCCTTTTTCTCTGCATAATATCTGGTGCCAACCTGAAGTTTTAATGTATCTCCCACATCAAACTTCACACCACCGTTGTATTCCAGATGCTTCGAAAGCACGATCTCTGAAGAATTCTTCGGCATCCGGCCTTCGATCAGATTGATCGGGCTGTAATCGGTAAAGGAATCGTCAATAGCCTTCACCATCAGATACGGCTTATCCTCATTCTGAATATCACCCAGCCTGGCAAACCCAAGATTTTCCATTACGGTCATACCTTTGACCTGTTTATCCTTTGAAATATCCTGAATACACTGTTCATTGGTTGCTATCATACGGCCTTCCCAGGTACCATCCCGGACAATCTCCATATTCATCAGATACTGCTGAAAGCTTACGATAATTGAAGTAACCGAAGTAAACATTGCCACAGAAAGAGCAATTCCGATAATGGTCACCAACGTACGCATTTTATTTTTCTTTAATGTACGAAGTGTAAAACGACTGAAAATATTCATGACCGGATCACCTCATCTCTTGTGATCCTTCCATCCTCAATGGCAATGATACGGTCTGCCTGCAGGGCAATATTCTCGTCATGAGTGATCATGATCAGTGTCTGGTTGTACTGTTTATTGGACTCCTTCAAAAGCTCCATGATCTCGTGACTGTTGCGGCTGTCCAGATTACCGGTCGGCTCATCAGCCAGAACAACTGCCGGCGCATTCATAAGTGCTCTTCCAATGGAAACTCTCTGCTGCTGTCCACCGGAAAGCTGATTGGGCAAATGCTTTTCCCGCCCCTCCAAACGAAGGGTGTGGATCATCTCCTGCAAGCGTTTCTCATTGATCTTACGTCCGTCCATCAGAATCGGAAGTGTAATATTTTCCCGGACATTTAACACCGGAATCAGATTATAGAACTGGTAGATCAGTCCCACCTGACGACGGCGAAACACAGCCAGCTCCTCCTCGTTCTGCGCAAAAACATCCTGTCCGTCCATGTACACCTTGCCTGCCGTAGGTACATCCACCGCACCAAGAATATGCAGCAGAGTGGACTTTCCGGAGCCGGACGGTCCGATGATCGCAGTAAACTCCCCCTTCTCTACTGAAAACGACACATCATCCAGCGCATGTACTGCATTTTCCCCCTCGCCATATGTCTTTTTCAAATGTTCTACCCGTAAAATCTCCATGACTTTCCCATTCCTTTCTGAACTTTTTACCATATTGGTTACTTTTGTAACCCGTTCCCTACACTCCATAAGATAACGGAATGAGATGACAGAGCGGTGACTTTATTGTGACAGATCTGTCACTTTGGATTTTATTTGTATAGACTTCCCATTTATATGACACTCTTGTAGAAGCGTATCGTGAACACGGCCCCCCGTTTTGTTCCATTTCTCACCTGTATCGTTCCATTCTGTTGTGTAATGATCTTCTGCGCTAAGGACAGACCAATCCCCACACTCTCCGTACTGTTATGCTTTCCACGATAAAACCGCTCAAACAAATGAGGCAGATCCTCCGGTGCAATGCCTTTGCCTTCATCCCGTATCATAAGCTCTGTATAAAGAGGATTCTCTGTCCCCTCTACCGTAATTGCTCCACCGGGTTCCGAATATTCCATGCAATTTTTTAAGATATTCCCCACCGCCTCTACACTCCAGGACAAATCTCCCTGAAAGCTGCAGCCGGGCTCCACATGACATTTCCAGCGGATATCCCGCAGATCCATGGAAACCGCCACCAGTTGATATGCCTGCTCTGTCAGCTCTGTTACGGATACTGTCTCCTCCTTCATTCCGGAGGTACCCGCATCCAGACGTGACATTTTCAGAAGTGCATATACCAGCCAGTCAATCCGCCCAAGCAATCTCCCGGCGCCTCTCAGGGCTCACCTCATCCTCCTGCAAAAAACTCGCCAAAAGCTGCAGAGAAGTCAGCGGAGTCTTGAGCTGATGAGAAATATCTGCCAATGCATCCGCCAGAAAGACCTTGTCCTGTTTTAACACATCCGCCTGTTCCCTCATACGCCGTACCAGCTTGTTGAGCTGTGTATGAAGAATCGCAAGCTCTCCCTCCTGACAATCCTGCAGCAGCGTCTCCCCATCATCATGCAATATACTGTCCATTTTTTCGGACATATCGGCAATCCTTTTATAACGTTTCCCGATCAATCCCAGATGCAGGATCAATGCCACAGTTCCGGCTAATACCACCATGCCGGCCGCCACACTGTCAAATTGCCAGAATGCCAATGCCGCTCCTGCCAGATATATGATCAAATAATATATGATTTCTTTCCGGATCTCCGGATTTCGAAACAGCTTCATATAATAATCCTTTGCCTTTCCGCTGTAACCGCTTTTGATAGTCCGCCAAAATACCCCTTTCCCTTTAAGCAGGAAAATCTACGTCTATGTCCGTTTTATCGGACAGACCGGTTCACGCCCGGTATCCCATTCCCCGGACAGTGCGGATCAGCACAGGCTCCTGCGGATCGTCCTCAATCTTTTGCCGGAGTCTTTTGATGTAAACCGTCAGCGTATTGTCGTTGACATACTCTCCTGCAGCATCCCAGATCTCCTCCAACAGCTTATTTCTTGTGAGTACAATCCCTTTATTGTTGATAAATATCAGAAGTAAGCGGTACTCTAAAGCAGACAAAATGATCTCCTGTCCGTTTTTCGTCACAGTGCCTCCCAGCGTATCCACCCGGACATCCCCCAGCTCCAACACAGCCTGTGTTCTTCCACAGCGCCGCAAAACACCTTTCATACGGGATATCAGCTCCCTTGGCCGGAAGGGCTTGCTGATATAATCGTCCGCCCCCATATCCAGTCCCGTTACTGTACTGTACTCATCACCGGAGGCCGTCAGAAAGATCACCGGAATCTCTGTATTTGCCTTGACCGCCGCACATACAGCAAATCCGTTGCCATCCTGTAACGACACGTCTAACAGCACCAGATCGATCTCCTGTCCATGCTCCTCGATCTGCTCCAATGCATCCTTCTGTCCCGAGACAGCCTTTACCCGAAAGCCTTCCTCCTGTAAAAAAAGACTAAGATTTTTTACGATTTCCTTATCATCCTCTACCAGCAAAATGTTTGTCATGCGTCTTGTTAATTCTCCATTTCAATATAATTATCCCCATGTGGCGTTCCGTGATACAATGCAACTCCATACACTGCTGCACAGATCATCACAAGCAATAAAAGTACACTAGCTACAATCTTCTTCGAATTATCTTTTCTCTTCATAATAAATCACTGCCTTTCGAATCCCTTATAAACCAAGTCGCATCATTTAAGATGCTTTAACACCTGACCAGATGCCGTCATCCTGCAACAACACAAGAATAACAGACAGATCTTTCGAAATCCGAAGCTTTTTCTTAAGAAAAGATTATTTTTTTCTGACATTGACATTATAACGCAACTTCTACGGCTTATGTACTCAAACTTACTAAAGCAATCAATGAAGAAGCCGCACGAATGCAGCCACACTATGCCATCTCATTATAATGTGCATAAATTCCATTTATCGCCAGAAGCTCCTCGTGCGTTCCCCTCTCCACAATTCCGGTATCTGCCACCACCAGGATCTCATCCGCATTTCGTATGGTGGACAAACGATGTGCTATCGTGATCGTGGTTCTGTTTTTTGCAAGCTCCTCCAGACTGTGCTGGATCCAGCGTTCACTTTCATTATCAAGGGCACTGGTGGCCTCATCCAGGATCAGGATCGGCGGATTCTTCAAAAAGACACGGGCAATGGAAATCCGTTGCTTCTGCCCCCCGGACAGACGTGTTCCACGCTCTCCCACAAAGCTGTCATAGCCATCTGGCAGCGACATAATAAAGTCGTGAATATTCGCCTTTCTGGCAGCATCCTCAATCTCCTCCATAGAGGCCCCCGGCTTACCGTATGCAATATTCTCCCGAATCGTGCCACAGAACAGATAAACATCCTGCTGCACCAAACCAATCTGATTCCGAAGACTTTCCAGTGTCAGTGCCCGGATATCCTGTCCATCAATGCGGACACTTCCTCCCGTCACATCATAAAACCTCGGAAGCAGTGAGCAGATCGTGGTCTTGCCGCTGCCGGAAGGTCCCACCAGTGCCACAGACTTGCCTGCTTCAATTTGAAATGAAACATCAGAAAGCACCAGCGTGTCATCATCGCTGTAATGAAAAGATACCTTGTCATATTCCACGGTTCCTTTGACATTTTCCAGAGGCTTTGCATCCGGGGCATCCACAATATCCGGCTCTGTCTCCACGACCGCCAGAAAACGCCGGAAACCTGACAATCCCTTCTGCATCATTTCCGTCAACTCCACCAGGATCTGGATCGGACTGATAAAAATGCCGATATACAGCGCATACATGGCAAGATCAGCCACCTCCATCTGACCTCTGGCAATGAGCCATCCGCCAAATACAAGAGTTACCAGATACATCAATCCCTGAAAAAATAAGTTGCCACTCATAAAGGAGCCCATACAACGGTAATTGGCATCCTTGGAACGCAGGAAGTTCTCATTGCTGCGCCCAAACTTCTCCCGTTCAATCTCCTCATTGGCAAAGGACTGCACCACACGGATACCCGCCAGCGTATCCTGCAGACTGGAATTGATCTCCCCGATCTTCTGCCGGTTATCCATAAAAGTTGCCTGCATTCTCCGATTCTGACTGTACGAAAAAAGAACCATAAAAAAGACAAGCACCAAAAGCGGGACAGCCAGCCGCCAGTTGATCAAAAATAAAAAGACAAAGGAACCAATGATCTTGATCAAAGAAATAAATAAATTCTCCGGACCGTGGTGTGCCATCTCGGATATATCAAACAGATCTGACACCAGCTTACTCATCATCTGACCGGAATTATTCTGATCATAATAGGAGAAAGACAGCTTCTCATAATGATCAAAAAGCTGCTGACGCATATCCCGTTCCATATTGGCTCCCATCATATGTCCCTGATAGCTGACATAATATTTGCAAAGCCCCTGAATGATGTACATGAACAGCATAGCCAGACCAATGGGCAGCAAAGCCTTTAATATGGCGGACGGCTCCCCCGCAAAAACGGTCCGGGTCATCGTCCGCAGGATCTGCGGATACGCCAGATCGATCAGACTGATCGCTGCCGCACAGATCAGATCTAAGAAAAATACCGCCTTGTACGGCGAATAATATGGTATGAATTTTTTTAATGTATGCACGTATGTCACCTCGTTTTTATATAATTATGAATTATCTTAAGAAAATCGCAGGCATTGTTGAAATGCCGGTTCCATTCTCTCTATTTCTCCTCTATTGATTCCATATTTTTTAGCCAAATCAATCCAGTTTTCACAAACTATTTTCGAGATTTCTTTCACAATTTTTTTTGCATCCTTTTGAGATACACCAAAATAATCCGCTGAATCAATTGCCAAATCAAAATCTATATCTGAATCACTTTCATTTACATTTAATGACAGATCATCTCCATATATATCGGGATTTACATCATATAAAGGTGACAATCGCCATCCGCCCTGTTTTATAATAAATCCGTGATTTCTAAAATGATCGTCTGTATTCGATACTGCCATATTTAACACAATTCTTTTCCATAATTGCAGTAAATCTTCCCGCGGAGATGCACCATTTGCCTTTAGAAAAGAAGCAATTTCCAAATAACTGCTTCCATCTACAGCAGAAGCTCCATCATTCTTTCCTAACATCGTCATTGCTGACGAAAAGTGTATCCTCTGCTCTCCTTGCCGGTCGAATCTTTTTACCAAATAGGTACTTCCAAGCTTAGAAAATTTTTCCAATCCAGCCTCTGGAACATCAAGACCACACATTTGAGCCAAATCATGCACAACCATCTCCCAGGCCCCCATATTCCACTCATCATTCCGTGATGGAAATTTAGCAATCCATAAAGAACCATCCGGCGCTTTGACTGTTGCTTTCGGCCTGGCTCCTCCTAATGATGATCCTGGAGCAATCAGTTGTTTCAACCACTTCTCCTCCAAACCGCTATCGTCCTTTTCGAAGGCAACAGACGCCTGTTCCAATTTTCGCAAAGAAGTCCACGGTGGAGTCGCAAGTAATTCATCATCAGACAAAAAATCACCCTGTGCTTCTGTCTTAAACCGAAGGCCGCCCATTCTGGATTGATCATATACCCCAAGTAAATAATCGCTCTCCAACAACCTCCTTGGTTTAACTCCTTCTTTTTTGGCACGAATCATCTCTCTTCGCTTCATTAGTACCCTTCCCCAACGATCCGGGCAAGAATCAGCAAACACTCCAAATATATTTTTACCATCACCAATATACTGTCTTCCTCTGTACAAATGCAAATCCGGATCTATCAGTAAGGCATTTGCCTGCGAAATCCATTTTTGATCATATTCAAAGGAATATATCTCCCTTCCCTTTTCCGGTGATACATACAAACGTCCTATTAGTTCATTATGATATGGAAAAAAATCCGCATACACATATATCGTTTTCCCTTTCATTTCCCATCACTCCGTTTCGAAGCCCGTTTTCTAATAGGCAAATTTAAATCCTGCAGTTTTCGCCCCAGTTCATCATCCTTTGCTACCAGCAGCAAATCCTTATCCATATAATTCAACGCGTGAAGCACTGCCGCATAGCATCCTATTGCCACAGATGATGCTCCCTTCTCAATAGAACACAAAGTCGCCCTGCTGATACCTGCCCGTTCCGCCACTAATTCCGTGGAAAGCCTTCTACGCAATCGTGCATATTTAATCTGAGTCCCCATCTGTTCTAAAATTTCCTCTGTCTCTGGTAATAATACGACTGATTTTTTCGGCATATATCCACCTCCATAACGTATATAATATAATACATTATCTCATCTTTTGTCAATTTTTATTTACATTATAACAAAAAAGCAGTGAATTGATTACAGATTATACTGACCAAATCACTGCCCATTAAATATTTTATGATGCAAGGAGCAAAATACCTTTTGATCCCAACACCATTTTATGTCATTAGAAACTTCTCCCTATGACATCCGGTTTACTGTCTTATATTTATACAACATCTCCGCATGATTCTGCTCCTCGACCTGGATATCTGCCAGCAGCTTACGCACTCCCGGCTCCCCAAACACGAAAACATCCGTATTATATTCCGAAGAAACCAGCTTTTCTGTACCAATGCAGTCAGTCGCCAGAAAACAGTCATCTGTTTTGTCCTGTGAATTATCATCGGACATATAGGTTGCTTTCGGTGAATAGTCCTTTCCCTTGCTGTCGTTGCAGTCACATTCCGGCACTGTGCCGTTCAACACCTGACCAAGGGAATCATAATGCTTCTGCTCCTCCTTCTGAATTGTCTGGAACAGATTCTTTAGCTCCGGGTCCTTTGCCTGCTCACTGTATTTCTGATACTTCTGTGCACAAGTTTTTTCCTGAGACTGCAGATCCTTTAATGCTGCTGTTTCTTTTTCTGTTAATACCATTTTACTTTCCTGCCTTTCCTAAATTTTCCTTTTGACAGTCATAGTATCTGCGGATACTTCAAAAATATTCATAAATAACATCCATTTTTTAATTCACGCAAACATTGTGTCGTTCGCATTGCGTGTAATTCAAATTTGACTTTATCCACGGATTATCTTAAACTATCTGTGAATATACAAAAAACGCCGGAATACCAGAAGAAGACCATCCGAACTCTTCTTCTCACAGGCGATACAGAAATGAGGTATCTATGCGATTACGAAATATCCCCGGCTCACAGGAGCGCATATTAGAAAACAAATACACGATACAGACCGACGGTGCTGACGGTGCCGATTACAGGGGCAAATGGGCAAAGGAATTCTTCCACAATGATCATCCGGTTCACATCGAGGTCGGCATGGGCAAGGGCAAGTTTATTTTGGAGATGGCCCGACAGAATCCCGATATCAACTATATCGGCATCGAGAAATATTCCAGCGTACTTGTCCGGGCACTGGATCACCGGGAGGAACTGGAAAGTGACAATCTTCTGTTCCTTCGAATGGATGCGGAAGACATTGATCAATATTTTGCACCGGGCGAGGTTGCCAAAATATATCTGAACTTCTCCGATCCATGGCCAAAGGACCGGCACGCAAAACGCCGCCTGACCTCCCGTCAGTTCCTGGAGCGGTATGACCGATTTTTGGTACAGGATGGAAGCATTCAATTTAAGACAGACAACCGTCCTCTCTTTGACTTCTCTCTGGAAGAGATCAAGGACACCGGCTGGATTCTGGATGAATGCAGCTTTGATCTGCACGCAGACGGCCCGGCTCCAAACAATGTTATGACAGAGTACGAGGAGAAGTTTTTCCGAAAGGGCAACCCGATCTGCCGTCTGGTATGTCACCGAAATCCCGGACAGACTGATTATTCCGAAAAGGAATAAACTATAACCTTTTTTTAATAAAGAAATTTGTTACATTAAATAGAATTGATCTGCAAACTACAAATCTCAACGTCAAAAGGAGGAATTTATTATGGCTCAAGCATGTATTTTTTTAGCAACCGGTTACGAGGAAGTGGAAATGCTGACGGTAGTTGATATGCTCCGCCGTGCAAAAATTTCAATCGATATGGTTTCCATTACCGATCAGAAGGAAGTCACCAGCTCCCACAATGTAACGATCACCGCAGACAAGATATTAAGCGAAGTAAACTTCGATGAAGCAGAAATGCTGATCCTTCCGGGCGGCATCCCCGGCACCCCAAACCTTCGTGCCTGTGATCTCCTCTGTGAAAAGCTCAAAGAATTTGCTGCAAACGGCAAAAAAGTCGCTGCTGTCTGTGCTGCACCGACCGTTCTCGGAGATCTTGGCATCCTTGCCGGCAAAAAAGCAACCTGCTACCCATCCTTTGCCGATAAGCTTGCTACCGGCGATTATGTGAAGCTGCCGGTTGTCACAGACGGCAATGTGATCACCAGCCGCGGCATGGGCACCTGTATCGAATTTGCCGGAGCCATCATCGAAGCCCTGAAGGACAAGGCCACAGCCGATGCTGTGAAAGAAGCGATCATTTATAATGACGTGTATTGATGATAGAAACCGAAGATAGGACAGAGATAAGTTTTATACAAAAGCCACCCACTGTGGAAAATACCGAACAACATCGATATTTACTACAGCGGGTGGCTTGCTCTTATTATATTACTTTCAAGAAATAGACATTCTCTCTATTATTAAATCATTCATCTGATCGTAAGAATCCCAATAATCCTTCTTTACAGATATTCCTGTATATGAAAATAAACGCTTGATCATATCCATAATTTGAGTCGTAGTAAATCCGGTTCTTTGACGTATTGTCTCATCCGTTACAGATATGATCTGATGTGCCGCTAAATTCCGTACCCCCTCCTCCACACTCCTCACATTGTTAATTAATTGGATCAATTCCGTATCTGTTGATATATTTTCAATCAATAACTTTAAATGAACAGAATATACGTCTTTATATTGAAAACGCTCTTTATATTCTTTTTCTAATATTTCTCCAACTTGCGTACCTGCAAGCTTTTTTCTCGACCATCGTCTCACCTGATTTCGTTCACTGACATCACAGTAGGCATTTACATCCACACCGCACTGTTTCTTTAATATCATCTCAAACAGATCCACTATTAATGGTGTGATTGCCCGTACAAAATCCGCATATTCTTCTTTTTTTAACTTAATGCCTACCGACAATGCATATTCAAAATATTTCCGTTCTGATGACGCACGAATTGGCAGACATTGTACTCCACTTTTGACCGCCAGTTTGTCCACACCGGAAAAGTCAAGCAAAATCCTTCTGGATGCAAGTTCAAGAAGATCCCAATATGCCACGGTTTCTTGCACGGACAATGTATCTGCAACATCTAAAGCCGCCTGATAATCATATACTTCAACATGCTTTTTTATCATTTCTTCCTTCTTAATACTGGAAAGCGATGGACACTCTATTTCCCTGCATCTATTTTCATAATTTTCATTATTATCCTCATCCAATTCCCATAATGTCTGCACATCATAATCTCTGTGAATATGTTCATTTATTTTTCGTTCCGGAGTTACAACCTGTATCAGCTTTGCAGGAAATTCTCCCAATGTCTGTAGAACCAAAAGACCACTCTTCATTGCCGGTGTTCCGGAAGAAACGTTCAAAAGTAAAGTATCGTCTTTGTTCATATCATTATATATATTCTGAATAATATTACGAAAATCCTGATAAAAATAATCAAACTCATGTACTTTGGTCAATTCTCTTCTTTCCACAATTTCAATTTCATAATCGTGTCCTTGCATTTTTCCTAATCTCTCAATGCAATATCGATATCTGTCATCCATCTCCTGAAATTCTAACATCTCTTTCGACATATACATAATAATTTTATCAGGTTGGTATGCTCTACAGATATGTAACATAGAACCATCCTGACAATTCGTTGATGATATTGGATCTGTTCCACCAACCGGTGTAAATAAGATTGTTTTCCCCATTTTTTCTCCTTTTCTTTAAATAATAACGACTTCTTCATTTTCTATTTGTATACTCTCACCAAATAAAGTAACCTCTCCCTGCCCTCTTACTTTATAAACTCTGACATTGTCCTCCTGTGCATCAATCAGCATTGGAATTTCTCTAAGCAAATTTCGATATAAGTTTTCCGGTATCATCGCCTCAAACGCTGATTTTTGCACTCTAAAACCATATCCACTCATTTTCTTTGCAAATCGAATTCTTCTTTTATTATCTACAATATCATATATTATAAGAATGTACAGCTTTTTTCTTGTTTCTTTTTCCTCTGTATTCCAGAAATAATTTTCCATCACGTTTCCTCCTTGATTAACGAATTTCAATTGGCATATATTCATCCACATTTTCTGTTTCAATCGCCTTCACAAACTGTGCAATTTGAAAATCAAGTGCTCTCCGAAAACTAACTGCATACTCTATATATGAAAGATAACGACTATCTGTCCGAAATTTTCCTTCTAATTTTTTGATATACTTTTTAAATCCCTCCTGTTCCAAAAATACTCCCGGGCAATCTGATCCCGAATAGAAATCTTCCAACAATAATTCATGACCATTTAACATACTTAGTGCCGTCGAATCAATTAACACCGCACGCCATTCCTCCATCAAATCGCTAGCTAGCGTCGGATGCTTTTCCCGATCCTTGTGCATGATTCCAAAATACGGATTTAACCCCTTTCCCTCTATCTTTCCGTATAATTCATTCAATATAATAGAATAGCCTAAGCTAATTAAAGAATTAAACGGATCCATCGGAGGACGTCTGGATCTGCCAGAAAATGTAAACTCTGGATCAATCAACAGTGACAACATTTTAAAATATATTTTTGCTGCCGTTCCTTCATATCCCATTACCTGCTCAATGGTATTCGCACAAATGACTTTTTTCTGCATAATCTGCATCTCTACCATAGGGCGATCAATATTCACATCACGTCGCCTGGCATATCGACGTAAAACCACCATTTGATTCCTTATTTTGGCTGAAATGATTTTTCGTGAAAATTCCAGTTTAAATGTCTCATTATTTCCAATCTCTGCTTGTTTTCTCTGCCTCTGTACATTCACGTGGGTTGTGGAAATCAATCTTCCAAAATAGGCACCATTAACAGAATAAAAAATAACATTTACCCCACGCTTTAAGCATTCTGTCACACATTGTGTCGTTAGCTGAACCTTTCCAAAAATTTCAATTACTTCCAAAGTTTCCGCAGGTATGCTCTTTAACATACCATCCTTATATTTCACTTGAAATCGATTACCTTGAATGCCCACACAAGCACCTTGTTCGCACACATATAGATAACTCATACAATCCTCCTCTCTGCAAAATATCCATTTTACTTAATTATATCCTATACATTCCGTCCCCTTTTCGGGGTTTCTATCTCTCTACCAATTTCCCAGATTGGAAACCGAAGAACAACCCGTTCTCGTCCCCTTTTCGGGGTTTCTATCTTTCTACGGTAAATATAAAGCTTGATGGTTATCAGGTAAATGGTTCTCGTCCCCTTTTCGAGGTTTCTATCTTTCTATTGAAACACCTTGTGTGTAACCATGTACACGGTATGAAGTTCTCGTCCCCTTTTCGGGGTTTCTATCTTTCTATTTTAATGAGCAAATTGACTTGGTAACAGGTGTCTCTGTTCTCGTCCCCTTTTCGGCGTTTCTATAGCAGTGAAGTTAAATAGAACAAATGTAAAGGTAGGTTCTCGTCCCCTTTTCGGGGTTTCTATCTTTCTACACCCTATGAAGATTTGAACCCATATGAATATATGTTCTCGTCCCCTTTTCGGGGTTTCTATCTTTCTACACTGTTGGAGCTTTATATGTACGATGATGACGGTTCTCGTCCCCTTTTCGGGGTTTCTATCTTTCTACTGTCCTTGACGTTCCTGTAAATTTCCTTGTACAATTCTCGTCCCCTTTTCGGGGTTTCTATCTTTCTACTTGGGTATTTGCTTTTGAAAAAGCATTTGCTATTATTCTCGTCCCCTTTTCGGGGTTTCTATCTTTCTACAAACACTCACAGCGTCAGAAGTATCTAGGCTCAACAATTCTCGTCCCCTTTTCGGGGTTTCTATCTTTCTACGCAAGCACCTTTATAACAAAATAGGGTATCAAGAATTCTCGTCCCCTTTTCGGGGTTTCTATCTTTCTACCAAACTGCGGAAATTAACCACGAGGAAATCCGTTTATTCTCGTCCCCTTTTCGGGGTTTCTATCTTTCTACCGTATAATGAGAAATTGACAAGCTTTGGAGAATACATTCTCGTCCCCTTTTCGGGGTTTCTATCTTTCTACCGGTCGTAGTATGTTTATTGCGTATGGCGAATGCATTCTCGTCCCCTTTTCGGGGTTTCTATCTTTCTACAAAATGAAAAAATTTGATATTGAGAGTTACTGTAATTCTCGTCCCCTTTTCGGGGTTTCTATCTTTCTACTAAAAGCACTATTGCGAATGCTTATATGTGGCTCATTCTCGTCCCCTTTTCGGGGTTTCTATCTTTCTACTGTACATGAGACTTTTGTAACTGGTTTGTCTGTGGAATTCTCGTCCCCTTTTCGGGGTTTCTATCTTTCTACCCAAGACGTTTTTTTGAGAAAGATTTCTCAAAGGATTCTCGTCCCCTTTTCGGGGTTTCTATCTTTCTACAAATCAATATTGCACAACCTAACTGTATGCCGGATTCTCGTCCCCTTTTCGGGGTTTCTATCTTTCTACTGGAGCATTTGCTCGTATTCTTGGATTGAATAAATTCTCGTCCCCTTTTCGGGGTTTCTATCTTTCTACTCTCAATAGCTTGCCTTATGGTTTAAGTGATAATTCTCGTCCCCTTTTCGGGGTTTCTATCTTTCTACCGTTCTTGTGCTAGTCCCACAAAGAGCGTATCTAGCATTCTCGTCCCCTTTTCGGGGTTTCTATCTTTCTACGTTGACCATCTGTTATAGACAGTTACTAGAGTTGCATTCTCGTCCCCTTTTCGGGGTTTCTATCTTTCTACATTAGATAGGAATTTAGAAAACAAAGGATATAAATATTCTCGTCCCCTTTTCGGGGTTTCTATCTTTCTACGGTGAATGTAATGAAAACTGTTAATTTAAACAAATTCTCGTCCCCTTTTCGGGGTTTCTATCTTTCTACAGGATTGTAAATGTATGATTGAAAAATTTGACATTATTCTCGTCCCCTTTTCGGGGTTTCTATCTTTCTACTAGGAATATATGATGTTGAAATAATAGTAACTAATTCTCGTCCCCTTTTCGGGGTTTCTATCTTTCTACTCGTAGAAATTAAACAGAAATTGAAAAAAATAGCAAATTCTCGTCCCCTTTTCGGGGTTTCTATCTTTCTACAATATTGGGGCGAATGCTTGGTGTGTTAAAAACATTCTCGTCCCCTTTTCGGGGTTTCTATCTTTCTACCTAACCGCCGATAACTACTTGCCGGATGAATGGAAATTCTCGTCCCCTTTTCGGGGTTTCTATCTTTCTACGAAATGAAACAAGGCAAAATAAAAGATTATCAATTCTCGTCCCCTTTTCGGGGTTTCTATCTTTCTACTGAAATGAAAAATATACATGAAACCTTTGATGTATTCTCGTCCCCTTTTCGGGGTTTCTATCTTTCTACCCTTCCCTCTACATCCCTTGCTATTTCTGTATTTATAACCTATTTTGCGGCTTAAAAATAAAATACCTTGAAAATCATATCGCAATATTTACAAAATATCTTCTCAAGCCGCATAATTACTTAATCGGCTGAAATTACCAAGATCACTGTTTGAACATTAACCAGTCTCTTCAATAAAGATCGTCAATATTTCCACAAAACATTATACTACTTCCAACCTTCCCATTCCCATATCATACAATTCTCCATTATACCTTGTACATTTGCATACATGCGGTGCCAGTTGCAAACTCATGTCCTTTGTATGTTGATGTATTTGGTAATTTTTTCCTAAGGTATTTCGGTAAATGCTATCAATCACCTTTACTGCATCTTCCCTAAAAAGAGGGTAAATAATTGTTTTAGACAAGAAACCGCAACCACCTCCAAGCCAGATAACACCATCCTCATCTCTGCCTCGATCAAATCTTATATAGAAATATTCATAGCATATTTTCTGAAAGCAATTGAGTGCCTCTATAATATCATCCATTGTATAAGGAAATACGGAAGTATCAATGGATATGTCAAAGCATATTTCCGTTCCTGGCTTTAATGATTCTCTCAACAGCGGCAATGCCTTTTCCTGTTTCTGTAATGTATAATCAATTTTCTGGCTAAGTGTCAGATATTCCATATTGATCGGTTTGCTGTCTCCAACAAGCAAACCGCACAAATTATCATTAACTGCATTTCCTCTATTACTTTCATCAAGCCCCAGCGTATATAGCACCTGCTGCTCTAGCTGACTCATTTCTCCTGCCAGACAATACTTACGGTTCTCCCTTTCTCCGGACTTTTGAAAAATTTTCTCCTTAATCCTTGAAAACTTTTCTGGGTTCCGGTCAATTTCCCATGCCATTAAAGCAGTCCGTATCATTCCCTTGATACTGCTTCCGGGAATATATGGCATACCATACGCATCTTTTACAAATGTATCAATGTCCTTTGGTCTGTTTCTTCCAGCTTGTGCAAACGCTTCTCCGGCATCCATTTCGTATTGTTTCCATTGCTCATAATCTTTCCGGGTAAACCCTTGCTCTTTTAGCCATTGTCCCAGAGATGGTAAGCAATTTCTGCTATCCATCATATATTCTGTAAAATCTTTTTCCAAATGATGCTTCTGCATATCCTCATACATTTTCTGAATCTCAGGAATAATAACCTTATGATCCCACGGTGTATATATGTATATTTTCTTTCCTATTTTTTGTCCGGAACCTACGTGAATTGGGGATAACGCAGTAATCTTCAATGTATAATGCTTTAAATAATCCTTCATCCTTATACCTCCATGAATAATGCTTCTTCATATCGAAACACAGGATGTCTTCCATCAATAGACACATCATAAATATTTCCTTTAAAGCGTTTCTCAAAACATGATCCTGCCGCAAAAACAAACAGATCTTTTTTCCGTTTCCACTCATCAGCATATGAAGGCGATGCTATATAACCTGATCGTCTAACAAGATTATACGAGGCTCCCTCCATCGCCATATCTAATTCTTCTCCTTCGGGCAATGCAGAGGAAAGAAGCATATATCGTTTGCCTGTACCATTTAATCTTTGAAGCAGCGGGTCCGGCATCTTTGTTTTCCGTAATATAAATTTACCAAGACCTGTATTTTTCTTTCCACCTATCCCGGTATATGACAGGGATTCCATTAATTCTTCCATCAACGCTAACGCCTGCGCATCCTGATATGCAACAATTACATACAGACCGCTTTTTTCTTTAAACAAAAATGTTCCGACACGATACGGAACCGTCTCTTCTCCATTCCGCACATCCGCTTTCGTCCGCTGTTGATATGTTCCCAAATCCTGCATCGGATCATCTATTATTTCCATCGTTCCATTAAGAAATGATTCCAACTTCTCCACCGGTAGAAATTTCATTTTTTTCATCTGCTTTTTCTTCTCGGAACGCCCCTTATCTATAGGCTCAATGTATATCATAGGTTTCGGAAGCATATATTGTCCTTTTATATAGGGAAATGCGTCTGAAAATAGCAATCTTCTTTCATTGACAGCCTGATATAATTCCTTATGCTTATCCCATTTTAATGCCTCAATAAACAATGCCGAAAATAATTGATCTGCCCCAAAAGTATAATCACTTTCATTTAACATTCCCATTCCAAAATGAACTTCCGTTTGAAAATCCAATTTATAAATACTATATTCCATATTTTCTCCTCTTAACCACACAGTATTTCATTACACTGATCAAGTATCTCACCAGAAACTTCCCCCATTACCGATACTGCTTCCAGATCTGCGATCTTTACTCTTCCGTATCCACGAGAACCATTTCCACCAAGGTAATCATATTCAAGAAGCTCAAATCCCTCTTTTAAAATTTGGAAATCGGAAATCATTTTTTCCTCATCTTCCACCTCATAAATTAATTGTAACGGAAATACTGCTCCCCGCACTACGCGTTCAATCTGACGCGGATTCGCTACTGCTGTAGCTCTGGAAATACTATTTTCAAATTTTACTTCTGTTGCTCCCGTCAATCCGGCTCTTTTTAACTCATCCATATTTTCTAAAAACATATCCGTAAATAACAAACGGCTGGTTTTCACTTGTCCCTTTTTCGCACTTCCAAAAAGATCCGTCAAACATTCTGCATCATCATCCGGTTTTTCTGCCTTAAACTCATTATATCGTTTTGCCAACAGACTTCTCATTTTTCCCTTCAAACTGCTTCCCGGTATCATGGGCTGATTCGTTCTTGTGTCCTTAACCACCGGGGAATCCACAGCCCCTATCGCTGAAAACGCACTGGATCCTCCAATATGCAATCCTGTTACTACTTCTAATGTGCCACTAATTTCAATTTTTGCTAACATAATTTCTCCTCCCTTTACTCATCTTTTCCGCCGTAAAACTTTCTATACGCCACTAACGCTTCCATATACCGACTGAACAAAATGTACTGCTTCCTGCTGTCCCCAATTTCATCAATATGAGTTAATATATCTGCTTCCTCCAACAATTCTCTTACCTTTGGTTCCCTTCCCGCAGAATATATGAAATGAATCTTCATATAATTGATTTGTCCCTTAATTTCTGCAGATAAAGTCTCCACCGGTTGATTCACCACCTCATTATAAATATCTGCCGTCATAGCAAGAAGGTTGCGAATCTTTGAAGTTGTTACCGGACTTACCTTCTTTCCTCTTTTATCGGTCTTGTCACATAACACCTGCATTACCTTTGCCGCCTGTTTCACATAGTTTTCTTCCGTTAATTTCATTTACATTTCCTCCTCTCCTCGATGCAAATATACATATAGATATATTGCTGTGATCAATTCACGTCGATCCGTTTCCGTCTGACTCCATTCATACATTTTTTTAGAAAATGTTCGGTATGCTTCTCGTTTTTCCTTCGACTGTTTTTCATCCGGTTCCATCCTCGACAATAAATACACATATCTCGCTACATTAATCTGCTCCTCTGTGTTCCGAAGCAAATCTGTCAGGTGATATAAAAATGCCATTCCCCGTTCATCATTCCGATCAAAATATGTACATATAGCCTCCAGCTTTTCTCCCAGCACTTTATTTTGAAAATCCCTCCACTGGAAACTCTGGCTGTTATCCATCAAAGTAACCGCATTTTTACCATCCATTTCTTTGGATCTATCTTCCAATAATGCGACTTCTTCTGCCATGACATTCAGCGGATCTCCGGAATGGTATATACCAACTCCTCCTGAAATAGTCAGCGTACCCTGAGTAAATTGTTCCAAAGAATTTTTAATATCACAAAAAGCCGCAATCACATCATTCCAGGCACCTGCCAAAAATATATCATCACCACCCGAATAAACAATTACGGATTTACGTGCTCCACCCTCTCCAAAGACGCTGTCTGTCCCATACTGTAATATCTGATTAATATAACATTTAAAAAACAGAGATAACTGTCGAGATAGTGTTGCAGTCCGGGATAACGTCACATAACGTTCGTCACCACCATCCCTCTCAAATCCATGTACAAATGTTGTTCCCAGATTATCCACATCAGCTCTTAAAATACCAATTCGTTTTACCCCTGTTGCCTGCTGTGCCAGTTCTTCAAAAGTCTCTCCCGTAGTATAGTCTCCGATCCACAACTTTGACGCCACATGCTTCCCCGTATAAATATCATTTTTGGTATAACTCCGCACATAGACATCCTGTTCCATCCGACGAATCAGCGATTCTTCCGAATCCGCTACCAGATATCTACCACCGGGCAAAGGCAGGGCATTCTCTTCCGGAGCACAAATTACCGTAAAATATTTTTTATACAAAATATCTCTCGCCATTCTTTCTAGCGCAGTACAAATTGGACATTTTTCATCAATAAGTCGGGCAAGCCTTCTGCAGACGCTACATTCTCGTTCGCCATCATGTTTCCTCTGATTCAGCCAACGTATTGTATCCGCCGAATACCGATGAGACTTTTTGGAAGATATGATACGAGACATTTCCATATACAATGACGAATAACTTCCATTCGGTAAATTTCTAAGCGCATTTGCACTAGCCGGAGCATACCCACAAGCTACATACAATGATATATCATAATGTTCCAGAAGCCATTGATTGATCTGTACTTCATATTCCTTCAATATTTTCCTGACCCGATCCGTATTTGGCAAAAGCATGTAACAATGACCACCACCGGTATAAATAAGATTTGCTCTTGATAACGATAATTTTTCAAGCAATTCATCCACCAGATGTTCCATCATGATTTCCAGATAAAAGCTTCGAGCTCTTAACCCTTTTAGTGCACCTTTAGATCCAATAGTATAAATAAACTTTTGTATTCCTGATATATCCATGGAATATAAAAGGAAAATTTCTTCCTCATAAGTATTTTGAGCTTCTTCAAATAATCTTCGACGATAATTTTTTTCCTCCACCATCTCCATATATTGTTCCACACAAGATGCCATTGCCGCTGTCATTTTCATATGATCATACAACGAAATATCTGCCAATTCTTTTTTCGATGTTGAGGAAGGAATATATGTCAAATTCGCTTCCAGTACAGATAACAATGAATTTAAATATTCTTCATTCCACTCCATCCCCAAAAGATTATTCGTAATATTTGCAATCACTTCCCGATAAAAATGATCACTCATCTTAACGGATTCTTCCGATGGATAATTAATGCCGTCCTGTGGATTCAACACCTGCATTGCATAATGAGATTTTCCATGATTCCCATTTAAGATATTAAATACACTGTCAAGAGGCATTGTTTTATCAAATCCATGCTCCATTTCATCTGATTCACGTCGATCAGAAAATGCAGCTACATTATCTGCAAAATACGTTATGTATGCACAATCATTATCCAGAATCTTTGCATTTTTCAGATATTTTCCATGATGATAACGAACACAATTTAAGATATCCTGATCCTGAATATCTGCTTCTGACCTTAAATATTCATATCCGCTTTGGCTATGATTCCGGCCATCTCCACTTCTATAGACAACTTTGCCAATATCATGCAGTAAACTTCCTATAATTAACTTAATTTGCCGATCTTTTATCATTTGCTTCCCCTTTCCTTTAATATTTTGATACATCCCATCCCAAGTGCCGTTTTTATTCCTACACCCGAATATTCTCCAAATCGAAATAACATAGTCGCGAAATTGGTCATAGTCTGTGTTCCACTCATTTTTATTGTTACTTTTCCAATAAATGCAGGAATCTTAACTCCTTCCAATGCAAAATTGACGCTTTTCAGATCATATCGAATAATATCCGCGTTTTCACAAAGCTGATCTAAAGTATCAACATCTACCATTGCTTCACGTTCAACGGCCGCATCATATTTATTCATTAAACTCTGAAAAATACATCGTATATCGGGGTAGAATACATATTTACCTCGACTTTTAAATGCCGTCGGCGCAACAAAATGAATAGAGATATATCGAGAACAATCCTCATTGTAAAATTGATTCATTAATTCTTTATACGAAACTTCCGTGTAACTTTTTTGAATAATATGAATATTCAGATTTCTTTTTTTAATTTTTATACATTCAAGATTACTTAATGTATCGTGTAATATAATTTGGACTGCCTTTTTATTTAAGGCGCAAACAATCCAATACCAGTCTCCATCCCGATACTCTAAATGCTGTACATACGGATGTAATTGCGACATATGAAGTAAGCTTGCATATTCTTCCGGCAATAATTCCATTAGAGCTCCATGAAATAATGATGCCATCTGATATACAAGCTCTCCATCACAAGATAGTTTTAATTCCATTTTACCTACCATAAACACCCTCCCCACAATGTTTTATGATAAATATTATATCATTACTTTCTTGTTTTATCTACCTTTTTTTACAATCTTCCCTGCTGTCCATTCGCTTCTGCTTCTCCTAACAGATATAAAAATACCATTGCTCCGAGCTCTTTTTCATCCGACAAAATGCCATCGTACCACCTCCATATATCTGTTATCTCTTAAAATTAATTTTATATACTTTTATAACCCCTCCAAAATTACTATATTATGTTTTAATATCTCCGCTCCGAAAATACAAGTATATTTTATAAAATATCCGGGAGTTATTAAAGTATACTTTAATAACTCCCGGATATTTGTACAACTATATTTTATTTTTAGATCATAAAAATGCAACATCCTCTGCAGACGCCCACTCTATTCCCCTTCAAACTCCCGGTTCCACATCCGGGTATCCAGAATCTCCTCATAAGCGTCTGCTGCCGCATCATACTCTGCCTCTTCCTCGATATCCTCCATCTCAAAATCATCATTTCCCAGATCGATCAGACGGAATACATAATATTCTGTAACATTTTCCACATCTGCCGGAATAACTGCTGCATAAAGTCTGCCATCCACTTCATAGATCTCGTCCACATAAAAATCCTTCTCCAGACCATCCTCATCTGTCAGTGTTACCATTGTCTCCTCAAATCCATAACTGCTTTCTTTCTCTGCCATATTAACCCTCTTTTCTGTTGCTATAATGATTTCTTTTAAAAATTAAACCCATTTTTAATAACTCAAAATGCGTTTTGCAACAATTTCATTGTACACGTTTTCCGACACCGGCTCAAGGTGTTTTTCATTTACTTGTGCCGAATTCCACACAAAAAGAACACACGTCGTTCACGCCATATATGAACCGTTCACGCAAATATTCTCATTTACTTGATTTATCCCATATAATCATATAATAAAGAAGAATTTTATTTTGAGTTTATACAAGGAGGATACGATATGAATAAAAAAAATATACCAAAATATTTCCCGGGCTTGTTCTTCCCTGCACTGGTGCTTTTATTACTTACGATCACCATAAATGTACCCACTGCATTTGCGGCTGCATCAAAGGATGAAATTTCCGCTTTTGAAAAGCTGGATGGGATCTTTCAGGAGTACCTGCTCAGGGACTGTATCGATCCGAATAAATCAACTTACACCGACGACCAGCTTAAAGAGATGACGGATGATCTGCAGACCTATCTTGATCAGTGCGATATCACCACCACATATAAAGAGATGGAAGCCGTATCCCGCTACGTTGCAAACCGCGTGTCTTATAATCTGAACGATAAACGTTACAACCCAAAACACGGAACAGAACTCACATCAGATAACCCATATGATGTCTGGTCCTCCAAGAGGGCGGTGTGCGGCGGATATACTAATCTTTTAAACACTTTATTGGTATCCCGTGGCATTCCAAGCTTTGAGCTGATCACCAAAACCCATGCTTACAGCATTGCTTATAACAAGGATTCTGACTACTGGATCTATATTGATGCGACCGGATGTTCCAGAAATCGTTATGATCTGGAAAGAGACGACGATACAAGAGAGGTTTTGCCGGATGCAGAGGAGATCTGGACCTCCGGCGGATATAATAGTGCCGGCTTCGATATGACAATACCGACAATGTTGCTGGACCGGGCCGCCCATATGGTATATTCCTGTGGCTACCTCGTAAAGGATGGCTTACGATATTCCTTCCATTGTAATGACAGCAGCTTCAATACCGACTTGGATCTGGACACCTGGAAGGACATGACGGACTGGAATCTCACGCTGTTTGGACCATGGGGTGACGATTATTCAAAGAATGTGAAAGTGACAGATATCGATGGTGTACCGGTTCACAAAGTCTATGACGGTTTTGCCGGAACAGATATTGAATCAGTAGATTTCAGTGAAGCTTCCATAAAAATGATTGTGTCATTGTTCTCTTCCACTACAGGAACCTTCGAAGGATGTACTAAATTAAAAACTGTAACGCTTCCGGATACCGTTACACAATTTTATAGTCAAACCTTCAAAAACTGCACCGCATTGGAAGAGATCAATATACCCAAATCCATCCAGGTTATTCAACCCCAGGAATTTTTAGGATGTTCCTCCTTAAAGACCGTTGACTTCAGAGGCACCTCCGTAGTCAGGATCTGCGATGAAGCTTTTAAAGACTGTACTTCTCTCGCCTCCGTATATTGGGGCGAACCTAAAAATCTTTCCATTGATGCTTATGCTTTTCAGGATTGTACGAATCTGGAAACAGTGGATTGCTCCAAAACAAATATTTCTTCTATAGAAAATTACGCATTTTACAACTGCTCCAAACTGAAAAAAATCGATCTGTCGAGCAGTACCATGGAACAGACAGGGCAAAGTATTTTCAGAGCATGTACCAGTCTGGAGGAAGTGATCCTGCCTAAGACCTTGAAAGAAATCAACTACCTGACATTTTCCGGAACAGCGATCAAAACGCTTGACCTGAGAGAAACTGCCATCACAAAAATCATTGATTCGGGCTGTGCAAATATGGATGCATTGAAAACGCTTTATTTACCGGCCACATTGGAAGAATTCGGTGATTATGCATTTCTTGCCAAAAAAAGCAGCTCCGGTAAATTATATATCTATTCCGTTATTCCGGAAGCGGATATCAAGGCTATGGCAGACAAAGCAACAGGGGTCTGGTCCGGCCGCTCGATCAGTTTTCCAAAGGGTTCCTACACCATAATCTATGATGGAAATGGGGCCGCCGCAGGTACGATGGATGCACAGACGTGTATGATTGACGGTTTTACATTTTCTCTTTCCAAAAACGCCTACACAAGGGAAAACTATACCTTTACAGGCTGGAACACCATGTCGGACGGAAGTGGTACTTTTTATCGGGATGAGGCCAAGATTTATCCACTGACAGAAACAGATCAGGCTGAAATCACCTTATATGCCATGTGGAAAGACAGTTCGGTCACAGACTACACTATCACATATTTTTTAAATGCAACGAATGTACAAAACGATAATCCGACAGCTTATACCAATAATTCAGATACCATCACGTTAAAGGATCCTATCCGGGAGGGCTATACTTTCCTCGGCTGGTTCTCTGATAAAGAATTGACACAACAGGTTACTGAGATTGCCAAAGGAAGTACCGGAAACATCACCCTCTATGCACATTGGAAACGGGCAGATGCCTGTGAACACGAGTGGATCCAGACCGCTGTCATTGAACGGGCAACCTGTTCCCAGGAGGGAACTGCAACCCGCGCCTGCACAAAATGCGGCAAAAGTGAAGTAGTCTCTCTTCCGATCGATCCTGACTATCATTGGGAGAAAGAGGTTGTAAACAAAAAACCTGCTACGACAACCGAAGAAGGATACACAGGTGATACCATTTGTAAGGCCTGCAAGAAGGTCCTGCAACAGGGAGAAGTCATTCCAAAGAAGGGAACTGCATCGGAGACACCGGCTGCATCCAATAAGCCTGACACTTCTAATACACCGGCAGCATCCAATAAACCCGGCACTTCCAACACTCCGGCTGCTTCCAATGCACCGGCAGCCACAAAGAAGCCGTCTTCCTCCAATACACCATCCGCAACAAAGAAGCCGTCTGCTTCCTCTGGTACAAAGGATGCTTCCTCAGAGACTTCCACCAAAGCGTCTGCTCCAAAAGCCGTCAAGGGACTTCGTATTGTAAACCAAAAGCCGTTAAAGCTTATCATCACCTGGTTGCCGGAGACCACGGTCAAGGGATATGAAGTGCAGTACGCAATGGACAAGAAATTTACCAGGTCCTTAAAGAAAAAGACAGTAAAAACCACTTATTGTACTGTAAAAAAAGTAAAGCGATCCAAAACCTATTTCGTCCGCGTCCGTGCTTATAAGCTTCAGGGAACGAAAAAAATCTACAGCAAGTGGACGAAGGTTAAAAAGATTAAAGTGAAGAAATAAACAACACGGTCTGGCAGGTCTTTATATTTCGGAAGGCCTGCCAGCTTATTCGGCTAATTCTTCAACAGACTCCTTAATGATCTCGTAAGCCTTGTCGCAATCCTCTTCCGTCAGGATCAGTGGCGGCACCATACGAATGATATGTGCTCCGATGACTGTGATCAGAAGCTTTTTATCAAAACATTTATGCTTTACATCTACACCCTCACCAGATACACATCCAGACTCATGCCTTTTGAGGTGCGGACCCTTTTTAAATTAACAATGCTGTCCCTTCCTTTCTGTGCCTATACGCAGCAACCCCGCCATGCATCTGTCTTTTAAACCGGCAATCTACTGATACAGATCGTCCAGCGTAAACAGGCATACCTCATTCCGGTCAATCTCATCAAACCATTTCGTATATCCACTCAGCGAAAAGAATAAATATCTGGTTATGCGGTACTTTGCCGGAATCGCTTTACTTCTTCTGACCAGAATTTCATAAATGGATCTGTCAATCTTTTCGTTTTTAAACTTGCATTCTCCCACAACCATCACCTTATCTATGGCGGACAGGCCTACCACATCAATATCCGCCTGCCGGGTTGTTTTACCTCCCTGCTCATCCACAAGCACCTCCGTCCCCCACCAGGTTCCGGTCTCTGTCAGAAAGCAGTTAAATTTCCCTGCGATTCCTTCTTTGAGTGTATAATATTGGCACATTTCTATGACACTACATGCCTTTGGAATAAATTCATACCAGAATTTAAACATGGAATCCTTTAAAACATATTTTGTCTTTCTTTTATTTTTTTCTTCTGTAATACAGCGTCTTTTTTCCACAAGCCCTACACTGATCAGCTTATTTAAAGAATATAATATCCGAAAATTCCTGCATCAGGAAGTTTCGTGTCTCATCATACAGATATCCGTCGGTCCGGAAAAAAAGCTTCTTAATATTTTCATCTAAGCTCTTCTCCGGATCGATCATAGAAAGATATTTTGCAACACCGCCTGTTACACCGTAACAGATGGCCTTCTCCTCATTTGTATAAGATGGCACAAATAATGCAGACTCCAGATAATCAAATGCATCCAATTTGATCTGGGAATCCCGCCGTCCAAACAACGGACTTTTCTCGCTGAGCACCTTGTCTTCCATAAAGCTGAGTGCCGAACCGCAAAGAATAATATATAGATTCTTGTCAGCCCATTCATTATCAATGTACTTTTTGCTTTTTTATTCAAATTGATTTAATTCAAACCAATTTTAATCAAATCGGTTTGAATTAAATTTTACTCTCCTACAAATCCCCTGTCAAACAGAAAAACCCCCGGAGAACTCATAACCCCTCGCTTGCACCAACTGCGAAGGCAGAATTTCCGGCTTATTCAGGGCATAATTTGAGCGCATATCGAAACAATTCGATATGCGCCCTTAAAAAGGTTTATTATATTATGTCCATATTATCTGTGAAAATTGCAGACTACCAGACGATTTAGCTTTCAGATGCTTCATACATGTGTCCGTTGATATGCACCTCATAGGATGCAAAGTCAATATCCTCATAATTATCATCCCATGGACCCAACAAATAATCGCTGACTGTTTCTCCTGCTGAAACAGTCTCAAATGTGTCTTTTTCATCAACCACGTTTCCCTGGGCATCCTTAAACAAGATCACCATAGATATCAATGCACTTTGGGAATCATTGTTCTTGATCTCATACACAATTTTACTGCTTCCATCCTCTTCATCCATCTGTCTCTGAGTGGTTACTGCTATCTTGGATGTTAAAGGTGTGTAGTTGTTATCCTCCCAAAGTGTTTGATCTACCTCGATACTAATCTCGCTCTTTGACAGATCTACTTTATCCTTATTTTCACTGTAAGCATATACCATGTCATAGTACAATCCATTCTTTTCCAGAAAATATCCAGCTGAAAATGATGTATCCGAACATACTTCGCCATCTGAAGTCTCATATGTTAAAGTATTTCCCTGGGCATCCTTCCAGGTGATTTTTATTGTAAAATAATTTACCGTAACATCATTATTATTTACCAGCTTCATCAATATTTTACCATTTGACAATTTCTGAAAACTTGCCTTCATATTGCTTGCAAGCGCTTCATTCTCCGCATCTGCCGATCCCGGTGTAACAACCGGAATGTCCGGTGTATAACTTTCTTCCGGCCGGGATGGATTCTCTGGTGACGCTGTCTGCTCCGGTTTCTTTGTATCCTCCGGTGACGCAGTATCATTCGGCTTCTCTGTCTTAACCGGGGTCTTTGTCTCCTCCGGCTCCTCTGTCTTAGCCGGGGCTTTTGTCTCCTCCGGCTGCTCCGGCTCTACGGCTGCAGCGGCACGGTCATAGATCTCTACCTTTGTGATCGTATCATCATTTCCGAACAGGCCAACGTACTCATTTCTCAGGAATTCTTTGGTCAGAGCTACTTCCTCTCCACTTGGACATTTCAGCTCATCATACCAGTTATAAGCGGATGCAGCACCACCATTTTCCAATGTCACACGGATGACAGGATCTGTCATTCCCTTAATGATCTGTGACAGTTCATTGGATGCTCCGATAAAATTGTCACTGTATTTGTTCATAAGCTCAAGACCACACTTATAGCTGCCGATCCTTACCTTGATGTTTGTGAGACTCTCATTCACGGAGTTGGATCTGCCGTCTCCCTGCTCGTGATCCCTGGATGATGGATAGGTATCCGGCCCTCCCCATCCTGTTATGCTTCCGACAAACTGATAAACCACTCTCGGCTTAACCGGTGACGCTGTATCGTTCGGCTTCTCTGTCTTGACCGGTGCCTTTGTCACTTCCGGCTTCTCTGTCTTAACCGGGGTCTCTGTCTTAACCGGGGCTTTTGTCTCCTCCGGCTTCTCTGTCTTAGCCGGTGCTTTTGTCTCCTCCGGCTTCTCTGTCTTAACCGGGGTCTTTGTCTCCTCCGGCTCCTCTGTCTTAGCCGGTGCTTTTGTCTCCTCCGGCTCCTCTGTCTTAACCGGGGTCTTTGTCACTTCCGGTGCGTCCGTCTTTCCCGGTACATTTGTTCCATATGGCCTGCCGGTTCCTGCCGGATTCTTTGTGTTGGACGGAGCATTTGTCTTTCTTACAGGTACCGTCGCTGCCGGTGCCTTTGTGGCAGTCGGTGTCTTTGTCTGTGTTACAGGCCAGAATTTCTCCGGCTCTGTTGTTTTTCCTTTAACGGTTACACTACATGAATATTTCTTTTTCTTAATCTTGGCTCTTATTTTCGCTTTTCCCACGCTCACAGCCATAACCTTACCGGTACTGCTCACCATGGCAACGCTTTCATTGCTGGATGACCACTTTGCCTTTTTGCCGGTACCCTTAAGCTTCAGCTTCACGCTTTTACCTACAGTCAATGTCACCTTTTTCTTGTTCAGTTTAATTTTGGCTTTTGCCTCGCCTTTCACAGGAGCCCCTCCAACAACACCGGTCAACGCCAGCACCATACTGAGAGTCACTGCGATTGCCTTATAACCCTTCTTCATAAATAGTTCCTCCTTATGTTTTCCTATCATAAAACAAGCTACAAATATAGTGTATCACACACATGGTTTTATTTTCTTTCCGTTTTTTTCACTTTTTCCGCCTTGCATTTTCTTCCGCCATCATATAATATATTCTTTGCCGAACAAACATTCTGTAATCTGTTTAAGAATGTTGTGAAACTTAACTTTCACACGGTGACTTTGTTCCTGCAGTCCAAATTTTAAGGACTCGGAAAGGATTAAAATTTATTATGAGACATAAGCGATTGACTTTATATATATTCCTGTGGGGTATGCTGGCGGCACTGGTTCCTGTGGGACTTGTATTTCTCTTTCTGGGAGCACCGCGGGATTTTTTTGCCCCGGCAGTCTGCGTAGGACTTCTTTTTATGATCTTCTGCCTTTGCAAGATCCACTCTCTGTTTCGTTCCCGGAGCCGCTATATTCGCGGGGACTGGTCACTGACCGATCTGGACGATATCTCCGGTGCGGATTTTGAAGCTCTGACCTGCGACATTCTTGCCTCCAACGGTTTTGAGCTGGCAGAGAACACGAAGGCAAGCGGCGATTTCGGCGTAGATGTTCTTGCTTACCGGGACGGAATTTCCTTTGCGATCCAGTGCAAGCGATACAACTACGACGTGGGCATCGAAGCTGTCCAGCAGGTATATGCGGGACGCGCATTTTATGAATGTCATGTCGCGATGGTTCTGACCAATCAATATTTTACCCCTGCCGCCCGTAAGCTGGCAGACAAGATCGGGGTTGTTCTCTGGGATCGCGATATGCTGGAGAAGATGCTATAGGAAAGGAGGGATCCCGTGCACTGCGTTAAAATTTCTGTGCGTAATCTCGTAGAGTTTATTCTGCGAAGCGGCGATATTGTTGCGTCCGAAAGTGGTCTGGCGGATCCCGACGCCATGCAGGAGGGTACCCGGATCCACAAAAAGCTTCAGAAACGCATGGGCTCCACCTATCTGGCCGAGGTTCCCTTAGACATTACCGTACCTGTAACCTATGATGGGGTTTCCCTTGAAATTACTGTGGAGGGGCGCGCCGACGGCATTTTCCCGGCAAAGGACGGAAGTGGCATGACCATTGACGAGATCAAGGGAATTTACCGTCATGTCTCCCGTCTGAAGGAACCGGTTCTGGTCCACAAGGCACAGGCCATGTGCTACGGCTATATCTACGCAAAGAAAAACAAGCTCAAGAATATCGGTATCCGGATGACATACTGCCATATTCCCACAGAGGAGGTGCGCATCTTTGAGGAACGCATTTCCTTCCGGAAGATTGAGAACTGGTTTCTGGATCTGGTACAGGAGTATGCCAAATGGGCTGCCTGGGAGATCAAATGGCAGGAGGAGCGCAACCGCACGATCCGTAGCTTACGCTTTCCCTTTGATTACCGGGAGGGACAGCAGACTCTCGTGAAGGGTGTTTATCAAAGTATTCTTCGGAAGAAACGTCTCTACATCGAAGCACCTACCGGAGTAGGTAAAACTATCTCCACCGTGTTTCCTGCCGTCAAATCCATTGGCGAGGGAATCACCGAAAAAATTTTTTATCTTACTGCCAAGACCATTACCCGGACCGTTGCCCAGGAGTCCTTTACTCTCCTTGCGGCACAGGGCATGCGGCTCAAATTTATCACATTGACCGCCAAAGAAAAAATCTGCATTTTAGATAAGCCCCAGTGCAACCCTCAGGCATGCCCCAGAGCTTTGGGTCATTTTGACCGGGTCAATGATGCCGTGTATGATCTGTTGACCCATGAGGATTCCATCTCCCGTGATATGATCCTCTCCTATGCTGAGAAGCATAATGTCTGTCCCTTTGAAATGAGCCTGGATGTGAGTACATGGTGCGATGCCATCATCGGCGACTACAATTACGCCTTTGATCCCACGGCATGCCTGAAACGTTTCTTTGCCCAGGAGACGGAAAATCCCTATATATTCCTGATCGACGAAGCACACAATCTGGTGGACCGCGCCCGTGAAATGTACTCGTCTACGCTGATTAAGGAGGATTTTCTCAAGATCAAAAAGATCATGACCACTCACTCCCGCAAAATTGCCCGCAGTCTGGAACGCTGTAACAAAGAGCTTCTGGAGTTAAAACGGGAATGCGAAGAACGAAAAATTTATGATTCCATTGAGATTGAACCATTTGTAATGAAGGCACTGCGCCTCTCCTCCCTATTAGAAGAATATCTCCACAGCCGGACGGACTCCGGAGATTATACAGCACTTCCCGACATTACACAGGGGGATCCGGCTGCACTGCCTCTGGACAGTGATTCCAGAGAGGATGTTCTGGCATTTTATTTTGAGCTGCGCTTTTTTCTGTCCATTTACGAAACATTAGATGAAAAATATATTATTTACGGAGACTACGATCCTGCCGGAGCATTTTATCTCCATCTGCAGTGTATGGACCCCTCCGGCAATCTGGACAGTTACCTGAAACGGGGACGCTGCGCCGTCTTTTTTTCGGCAACCCTGCTTCCGGTACAGTACTACCGGGATCAGCTGGCAGGACGGGAGGATGACTATGCTATTTACGCTCCCTCCCCGTTTTCCTCCTCCAACCGCCTTCTGATGATCGCAAGGGACGTAAGCACGAAATATACCCGACGCACCCCGGCAGAATATCAGCGTATCAGCGATTATATTTTACGTTTCATCCAGGCAAAAACGGGAAATTATCTGATCTTTTTTCCTTCTTACCGTATGCTGGAGGACATCCGGAGTTATATCGAAAGCTCCTCCTACTGTCAGGAATGTGTCAATGTTTATGTTCAGGAAACTTCCATGAGTGAAACGGAACGGGAGGAGTTCCTGTCCCATTTTGAGGACACACCAACAAAAACCACCATCGGTCTGTGTGTAATGGGCGGAATCTTCGGCGAAGGGATCGATCTTAAGGACAGCCGGCTGATCGGTGCAGTGATCGCAGGAACCGGGCTGCCTATGGTATGTACACAAAATGAACTTTTCCGGAATTATTTTGACGAAAAAAAGGGTACCGGATTCAACTACGCGTACCAGTACCCGGGTATGAATAAAGTCCTGCAGGCCGCCGGTCGTGTGATCCGTACCGATTCTGACCGGGGTGCCATCCTTTTGCTGGATGAACGCTTCCTGCAAAACAGTTATCAGTCCTTATTTCCAAGAGAATGGTTCCCTTATGATGTCGTCACCGCAGACTCTATGGGAAAATATCTGTCCGATTTTTGGGATAGATAATCAGTTTTCCTCATATGTCTGCCCAAAAATATCTCCCCGGATCACATAGATATCTGTCAGATCATCGGGACGCACCGCCATATAATCTCCCTTTCGGCCAAGGAAATATTCATGGCTTTTCCCCACCGGGAAAATCTTTGTTCGTTTTTCCAGACGGCGGGCATAAATTCCGGCCTCCTGCTTCGGATAACATAAACGGGCATACTCATCAATGCTGATAAAGTCCTGCTCCGGCAGCTTCTGAAGCTCCGGCCAGAAGTCCATCATCTGCGTAAATACATCCAGCGGCTCATTGGTAGTTTCATAGCTGTTTTCAAACTTCTGACGCTCAATATCGTAAATCTCGCCCTTACAGCCAATCATAATATATGTATCCTCTGCCGCTGTAATCTCCAGCCCGGACTCATTTTCCAATGAACGGATCCACAAGGTTGTTCCCGCCGGAGACACGTCCGTTGTTTTGACGTAAGCCCACGCCACCCGTTTCTTACGATAATATTCAAATGACTTAATTTCCTCTGTATGGGCTTCCCCATACTCCCTCGCATCGATCCAATCACAGTCCCGAAAATAGGACTCTGCCTGATTCATCAGATATTCAATGGTTTTCTCCGTCCCCTGTGCTTCCATCTGCAGCTTGAGTATCACCGATGATACCCGTACACTGGCACAGGACACATCTCCCCGGATCAGCCCAAAGTCCGGCATCAGATAATCCAAAAATTCCAGCGGACGCACCCGTTTTGTATCACTCAAAAACAGCAGACATTTCTCCTCATGTTCTCCCCACAAAAGCAGTAGAAAATGATTGCCCGATGCACGGAGCATATCCAGCTTTTCCTGCAGCCATCCATTATCCCACACCGCATTCTCCTGTTCCGTTTCCGAATGCTTCAAGAACTGCGCTGCCTGCTCCTCCGAAATCTGTGCCGCCACCAGCTTCTCATCCTGATCCCTGCAGCAGATCTCCGCCTGTGGAAGCATATGATGTCCCATATCCGGTACATACTTCCATTTTGTGTTTTTCTCTTCTCCCATTACTCCTCCTGTTTCTCCCATATCTGCCCTGCAAAACTGCGAAAGCTTCGGTTTACATGGGTAAAGCGTAAGGTAAGGAATCCATCCTTAATCTCAATAATCTTAGCATAAATCTCCGTAAATAATGCCCTGCCGTCATCCCCGGCGGCAAATATTTCCACATCCATCCCTATCCGTAGATCATATTCCTCTTTTTCGTCCATCTGTACCACAGCACGCTTGTACGAAAAACGGCACAGTCTTCCGGTGACACAGATATCCTGTATCAGTTTACCTTCAATGGGATACATATTAAACAGCACCCATCTGTCTACTAAATGAAGTACATCATTTCTCTGTTCCCTGATCCGGCAATTATAACTGCCCCGAATAGACCGGATCTCACACACCGTAATAGGATACTGCATTCCCTTTGCCTGAATCTCCTGCTGGGAGGAAATCTCCACCGGTGCATTAATACGGCTCAGACAATCTCTGGATGCCAGAATCTGCCCGCCTACACTAAAGCTTTCGATCCGGGAACATTCATTGACCACGCTGCCGATCACATTGTACCGCATCAGCTGCTCGGAACCCACATTCCCGATAAATGCCTCTCCCCGGTGAATGGCAATTCCAATTTCCATCAGCGGATATCCGTTCCGGGTGCAATATTCATTGACCCGTTCCATATTGTTCTGCATCTTGATCGCTGCCGCAATGGCATTTTCCGTCTGATGCTCCGAAGCGATCGGTGCTCCAAAGACCGCCAGGATCGAATCTCCCAGATACTCGATCACCGTCCCTTTATGCTCAGTCAATGCCGGAAGCATGCTCTGGAAAAAGTAATTTAATACATCCGTGACCTTCTCCGGCGACAACCCCTCGGAAATAGAAGTAAATCCTCTGAGATCCGCCATCATAACTGTCAGCTCCCGCTTTTTGCCACCGATGGCTGCTCCCTCCGGATGCTCCAGGATCTCATTGAAAATATCATCGGAAAAGTACTGTCCAAACACCTGACGAAGCAGACTGTTTCTTGCTTCCAGCTGGCGGTTCAGCTTTACGATCTCCTCCTGTTCCCGCAGGTGGTTTGCCTGTTGTACCAAAAGCTTTTCGTAATTTTTCGTCACATCATGCTGCCATGCCGTCTGCTCAATACGCATGATCCCTTCTCTGGAAAACGGTTTATGTAAAACCACTGTCGCTCCCCATGAATAGCACTCCCTGTCAAGCTGCTTTGTTCTCGCTTCTGTCATAAAAAATAACGGAACACCCGCCAGATCCTTCTGCTTTTTTATATAGGATACTGTAGCAAAGTCCTCTTTTTGGGACATACCATAATCCACCACAATCAAGGAAGGTGCTTCTCTCCATTCCTGACTTGCCTTTTCCACAAGCTGCCTCTCCTCTATGGATCTTTGTACCGCTTCCAGAGACAGCTTGCAGACTGCTCTCATGCCACCCGTAGAATTGATCCTGCGCTGGGCTTCTATCATTTCCTGACGGTCATTGCCGATCACCCATATATTTCTCCCCATATAATCCTCATTTCTACCATCAAAACTATTTACCTTTCCTCAAACAAATAGCAGTTATCGACGTCTGGAGGAATGCCAGCCTCCCGTTCCGGAAGAAGAGCTTCCTGTCCGGATTCCAATTTCTTTACACCGGTCACATAAAGTACCTGTCCGGATCGATGCTCCGCAGCGCACACATGAAAGCCTTGCGGTCTCCATCTTCGGTATCTCCAGATATTCCTGCGAGATCAGCTGTTCGATCACCTTCCGGGGTACACCGGTCTCCCGTTCGATCACAAACGCCGGTTTTGCTCCGTTTCTTTGAAGAAAATTGCGTACCGTCCGGAGATAATCATAATTTTCTTTGCCACATTCTTTACAACGGTATACTCCCTGAGAGATTTTCTCCAGCTTCCCGCCACAATATTTACACTCTGTGGGAATGCCGCTTGATCCCAGAAATGAAGATCTTTTTTTTCGGATTCCCGTTGTACTGTGCTGTTTTGGGTCCGGCTTCTCCTGCGGCTCCGATTTGGTCACATTCTCTGTTTTTGATGTTTCCTGTTCCTTGGGCGGCTCCGGCTTTGCGCTATGCTGTTCTGATCCTTTCCCTGCCTGTCTATCCTTGTTCTGTCCGCTATTTGGTACAGTTATATTTCCTGCAACCTCCTTCGGTCCCATCAAAAGTGATCTGAGACGATGCTTCAATTCCTCGATTGCTTCCTTCGGCCGGTTGGCACAACGAATCGTCTGCACATTATTCAGATAAAACCGGAACATATCTGTCATTGCGCTGTCATCAATCTGAAACGGCACAATAGTTTTCCGGTAATAAATGGCACTGTCAATCTCCTTTTCTACCCAGATTGACTGCTGGGATGCCTGGGAAAGAACCAGCAAAAATATCTCGCAATCCCGGATCGCTTTTGGAATCTCTCTGGCATAATTTGAACCCGCCGGTATCATATCCGGTGCGATCCAATATGAAATCCCCATTTTCTCCAGCATCTGTGTCATTTTTTTTATGTATCGCTCATCCTTTGAGCTGTAACTGATAAAAACGGATTTTCCCATACCCAATCTATCCCCCTACATCAGATTTCATCAACCGCTACCCGGTTGCGTCCAGCCGTTTTTGCTTCATAAAGCTTCTCATCCACACCCTTTACATTCTCCTCCGGTGACAAATGGGAATCCAGTGCCTTCACACCAAAGGACATAGTCACGCGGATCGGCACATCTTCAAAATAACAGATGGAAGACTCTACCTTTTTGCGGACATTCTCAGCAAAAGCTGCCGCCTGGGACACGGCACACTCCTTTAAAAGGATCACAAACTCCTCGCCGCCCCAGCGGATCACCTCACCGGATGTTCCCGCCATATTTCTGAGAATAGAAGCAATGCATTTCAATACAACATCTCCTGCATTATGTCCATAGGTATCATTGACACGTTTAAAGAAATCAATGTCTGCCATCACAATGGAACAGGATTGTTTCAACAGATAAGGATGGACATTCTTTTCATAATATTCATAGTATCCCCGGCGGTTTTTCAACCCCGTCAACTGATCAAGCTGCGATTCACTGTACAAAATCTGGGACTCCAGTGTTTTGCCACAAAAAACAGCCGCCATTGCAAGTCGCTTTTCATCCCGGTCATCAAAATACCAATATCCCTGATCATCCATTTTATTGATCGCCTGATATGCCCCAATCACATCCCCCTTGGAGTTCGTCACCGGAATACAGAGAATGGATCTGGTCTGGTATCCCGTCTCTTTGTCCACCTCCTGATTAAACCGGTCATCCTGATAAGGATCGTTAATCAGAATCGTCTCATTGCCGGCTATCGAGGCTCCCACGATACCGCTTCCCTCCGGAACCACGATACGGGGACTGTCAAGCGCTACCAGTGTCCAATACTCTTTCTTGGCTCTGTCCCAGTACCAGAAGGAGGCTCTTTCCGAATTGGCAAGAGTACGCCCAAGTTCTGTCAAAAGCAGGATCGTAGACCCGAAATCCTTCGTATCTACCATCTCATTCATAAAGAAAAATATCTTTTCTAATAGTTCCTCTGCATTTAATACCCGCCTATTCTCCATATAAGCCTCCTATATCTGTCAAGTATTCTAATGATATCCTTTGTGCTTCCGGCTGCGGTGTCTCGATCAGCACCGAACAGTTACTAAAATATGTATCATAATAATCAAAAAACTGGCTCCATATGATCTTGCCTGTGCCTAAAGCCAGGTGAAGATCATGCTTGAGATCATTATCGTTAATATGTATATGCTTCATATACGGTGCCAGCTGGCGGATCCAGACTGCCATCGGAAATCCATAGATCACAGCGTGGGCATAATCAAAACAGACACCGTAATTAGGAAAATCCATGAGCCTCTCTGAAATCCTCACCAGAATATCCGGGGAAGCATCAAACATATTTTCCAGATAAATCTCTATGTCCGGAAAATCGGCCAGAAGTATTTTCAGATAATCTGCCGTCATATCAATGGCCCGGATATCATATTCTCTGGAGGAAAGCATCGGATTGACATTGGTGTGAAATACCACACCCTTCACCTGCAGTTTTCTTGCAATCTCCATGCTCTGGCGCATCCGCCTCTGCGATACCTCCCGGACCAGCGGATCCTGACTGAATACCGTCACATCCAGAAATGCACCGTGCATAGTACTTCCCTCCGGAAGTCCCACTTCCAGATAAGTATCTATGATCTCCTGCTGTCTTTCCGGATCCTCTAACAGCTCCGGATCAAAGAAATCGTTGATCTCAAATCCAACCCCATACTCTCTGCTCAGTGCCATATGCTCCCGAAGTGTCTCCACTCTGGAAACAACCAAATATTTTCCCATAACGTTCCCCATTTCTCTTGCTGCACTTTTACTTTAACCTTCTTAAGATCTCCAGAACATATTTCCAGGTTCTGCGTACACTTTCCACATTCATGGACTCTTTTGGTGTATGAATATCATCCATATCCGGACCAAAAGATACACAGTCCAGTCCCGGCAGCTTTCCGGCAAACAGGCCACATTCCACTCCGGCATGAAGTGCCTCTACCACCGGCTTCTCTCCATACTGCTCCTGATAGATCTGTATCATCAGATCCCTCAGCGGGGAATCCTGCCGGTACTCCCATGCCGGATATGCCCCGGTGCATGTAACACTTCCTCCCAAAGCCTCCATCAGACATTGTATTCTCTGTACCAGTTCTTCCTTCTCGGAGCCAATGCTGCTTCTGACAGAAAAGGAGAAGGACACCCCTTCCTGCTTCGTGATCATAATACCAAGGTTTAACGAGGTCTGCACCAGTCCCGGAATATCAAAGCTCATCCTCTGAATCCCGCCCGGCAGATTTACCAGTGCAGCGATCACCCGGTCTGTGTCCCGGCTCGTCATAGCCTTCTGTCCCGTTTTGACCCCTTGTCTTTCCCATAATATGTCAATATCCGGATCCGTTTGTCTGTACTCATTCCGGTACATCTCCCTCAAACCGTCTATGATCCTGCTGTAATCTCCCGATTCACACACAAGCTCTGCCACAGCCTCCCTCGGTATGGCATTGTCCTTCATGCCTCCATCCAGCCGAAGCAGCCGGAAGTTCCCTGCCTCCTTCAACGCATAGAGTGTCCTGCCCAGCAGACGGCATGCATTACCACGCCCCTTGTCGATCTCGACACCGGAATGACCGCCCTGCAAGCCTGTTATGGTAAGTCTTATCACTTCTCCGCCCGCAGTCTCCCAGACTACCGGCAGATGCGCCTCTGTGGTGACACCCCCGGCACAGCTTACCAGCAAATGTCCCTCATCCTCCGAATCGAGATTCAGCATGATCCGCGAATGAAGATCAGAGCAGTCCATGGCTGCCGCCCCCAGCATACCAATCTCCTCGTCTACTGTGAAGACTGCCTCCAGCGGCGGATGTGGAATATCCTCTGCATCAAGGATCGCCAGAGCATACGCTACCGCAATGCCATCATCGCCACCCAGTGTCGTTCCCTCTGCAAAAATCACACCATTCTGAAGCTTCAGCCGGAGTCCCTCTGCAGCAAAATCAATATCACAGTCCGCTTCCTTCTCACAGACCATATCCATATGCCCTTGAAGCATCACTGGTGCCGACTGTTCATATCCGGGAGACGCCGCTTTCCATATGATGACGTTATTCCATTCATCCTGCCGGTATCTGAGTCCCCTCTTCACCGCAAAATCCACCAGAAAATCACTGATCCTTCCGGTGTCTGATGAACCATGGGGAATCCCGCAGATTGCCTCAAACCATCGAAAAACCTCCTGTGGTTCCAATCCTTCTAATACTGCCATACAAATTACCTCACCTTTCTAACAATACCTAAAAATGAAAGCAGCAAGAAAATAAAAAATACAATGCCTCCTGCATTTCCCAATGAAAAATTAAGCTGTATATATTGTGCTACCGTTCCTCCCCGCATCGGAATTACTGCGAGAACGGCAAGTAAAATACCAATCAGTCCCTCTCCGGCAATCATACCGGAGCTGTATAAAAGACCTCTGTCCACGCGGTCTTTTTTTAAAGCGGCTGCTTCCTCTGTGTCCGCCTTTTGGGATTCTACCAGTTTCCGGATCATTCCTCCCACAAAAATCGGAGCTGACAGATGAATCGGCAGATAAAGGCCGATGGAAACAGGTAATACCGGGAGCCCCAGGATCTCAATCACAATGGCAACAAAAACTCCGCAAAAGACAAGCCCCCAAGGTAATGTGCCACCCATCACGCCCTCTACCACCAGCTTCATCAGGGTTGCCTGCGGTGCCGGAAGCTGTGACGAATTACCAAAACCCCATGCCGCATGAAGCAGATACATCACACCGCCAATGGTAAGTGCCGCCACAACCGCACCGATCAGCTCTCCGATCTGCTGCCACATAGGAGTGGCTCCCACGATAAAGCCTGTTTTGAGATCCTGTGACGTATCTCCTGCCATTGCTGCCACGATACAGATCACCGTCCCCACACAAATCGCAGATACCATACCGGTATACCCGGTCATTCCTGTTCCCTTCAACAGTGCCGTCGCGATCAGCAGAGTTGCGATCGCCATACCGGAGACCGGATTATTGGAGGACCCCACAAGCCCCACCATACGGCTGGACACCGTCGCAAAGAAAAATCCAAAGATGATCACCAGCATTGCCCCAAACAAACGGACCGGAACAGACGGCAGAAGCCAGATCACCACGGCGATCAGCAATACACCTGCCAGAACCGCTCCCATAGGAAGCTCCCTTGAGGTGCGCAGAGCGTTCTGCCGTTGTACTCCAATGCCCCTGACCGCCTTGATAAAGGTCCGCAGGATCACCGGAAATGTCTTGATCAGACTGATAATACCTCCTGCCGCCACGGCTCCTGCCCCGATATACCGGATATAACTTCCCCAGATGCTCATTACGTCCATTTCGGAAATCCGGTCCGCAGCAGGTGCGATCATATTATCGCCGCCAAACAGAACGATCGCCGGAATCAGTACAAACCAGCCAAGCACACCACCGGCAAACATATTTGCCGCTACCCGCCGGCCACAGATATAACCGACTCCTGCCAGCGCCGGCAGCACATCCAGACCAAATGCCGTACGGAGAGAACGAAGATTCCAATGTACCTCCGATGGAAACAGCTTCAAACCGTCTGTAATAAACTTATACAGTGCTGAAATCCCAAGCCCGGCAAAAACTACCTTTGATTTTGCACCGCCTTCTTCTCCCGCCAGAAGCACCTCTGCACATGCTGTCCCTTCCGGAAACGGCAATGCCCCGTGTTCCTCCACGATCAACGCATTGCGAAGGGGTACCATAAACAGGACACCCAACAGCCCGCCGCAGACTGCGATCGCAGCAATCTCCGTAAACGACGGCATCGCCACCTCATGGCTTTCCTCTGCCCACATAAATAACGCCGGCATGGTAAAGATGGCTCCTGCCGCCAGAGACTCTCCCGCCGACCCAATGGTCTGCACCATGTTGTTTTCCAGGATGGAATCCCTGCGAAGCAGATACCGCAAAATCCCCATGGAAATAACTGCTGCCGGAATGGATGCCGAAACTGTCATACCAACCCGCAATCCCAGATAAGCATTGGCCGCTCCAAATACGACAGCAAGAATCAGTCCCAGTATCAAAGAAACTGGTGTAAATTCCGGCAGTGTTTTATCTGCCGGAATGATAGGTTTCCATTTTTCATTTTTACTCATAACAGACCTCTATTCATAATAATCATACTTCTGTTTATATTATGCTTGTCTGTCCTTCAAATTATACCACATATTTTCGTTAATGTCATTAAAATACGACGCCGAAGCGCCGTGTATGATAACATTGTATTTTGTTTTATAAAACCGATGTCGGGGAAGCTGCCCGTTCTGCCATTCCCTGCTCTGCCACCTGTGCCGCAGAGGCATTTTGAGAAGTATCTGTCCCCGTCACTGTCGTTGTCCCGGTCACAATATCCGTTCCCGCTGCACTCTCCATACCATTCTGCTGCGCTGTATCGCTGCTCTGTCCGGACTGATCCTGCCGGAGCAGATCGATCTTTCTTTTTAAATATTCCATGTCTGCCTGCAGAAGGTCATAATTTTCAGAACGACGATGCCCGTTCTTCTCCGCTTTCGTAATCTGTTTTAATCTCTTTTTTAACTGGAGCACCTGCTGATCCAGGTCCGCTTTGACTGCGGTACTGTTTTGTACATGCTCCTGCTTTTTTATATTCTCATTTTTTCGTTCTTTGCTGTGTACCGTATCGTTGTCACTTTTTTTCTGCATTTCCTCCAGCTTCAGATGAGAAATCTTCCGACGTGCCGTCCGGATCATTTTATTGGCATGGTTGATCGCAATCTGCAGTTCCTCGTCCTTATACTGTCCGGACCCCGCCTTGCGTTTCAGACCGGAAAGCTCTGACTTTGCAGAAGCAAGGGCATTTCCCGCCTGGATTCTGGTTTTGGCACGCATAATTGCACCGGAAATTTTACGGTAATTATAGGTGAGTGTCTTCTTTGCATTTGCATTGGTTTTGGATATATTTTCCCTGCTTTTGCGCATGCTTTCCAGAAGACGCTCCATATACTCTATATCCGACTCAGAATATCCCTGGGTATCTGCATTTTCCGATACATCCTCCCCGTCAGTCTCCGCTTCGCTTTCTGCTGTTTGTTCCGCAGTCACAGTGCCCGTCTTCACCGGAGTTTTTTCATTTGCCCGGTTCGTCATCTGTCCCTTTTCCGGTACAGCGCCTTCCGACGCTCCTGCCCCCTGATCGGTAACGCAGCTGTCTCCCTCATAGGAATACATATTTTGCTGTTGCCTTAAGATCTGCGCTACTCTGCTTCTGCCCTCCGACACATCGTACTGCACATTCTCATCATAAATGCCTCTGCGATCCACAGCACCCTGCTTTCCATTCGCTATACCTGTTGACGCCGTACGCCTTGTTTTTTCTGCTGAAGTTCTCCGGCTTTTGGAATGTCCGGTCACTGTCGTCCTGCCCCGGCGATAGGAACCGTCCATATTCCCTGTAATCATTCCCTGTTTCATTTTCATTCTCCTTGAAAGCAAACCTTCGGTCTGCGCACACATCCATGTTCTGATACAACATATCCTTGCTATAATAATCGGCAAATTTTGTGAATTCCTTTATTTTCCATAGAAAACGACATTTTTCATAAAGCAGGATAAAAGAACACAAAATAAGCGGGTTACACCTCCCGGCATAACCCACTTACAACGGTTCATTCCTTTTCCTTTATCTGACCTTAGAAAATAAACAATTTTTTATAAAGGCTTTTCTGTGCCTTTGGCACCTTCAAAACAACCTTTTTGTTCACGCCCTTAAATGCGTTTTTCTTGACTTTACCTGCCTTTAACAATTTCGTCTTGCAATTAATGCTCTTCAGCTTTGTACAATTCCTGAATGCTTCTTTTCCAATCTTCTTTACATTCTTTCCAATGACAAGCTTCGTAATCTTTGTATTGTCTCTACATGCCTTGGCAGCAATAGAGGTTATCTTATAAACCTTCCCTCCCACGGTAATGGTATCTGGTATATTTACTGTCTTGCCCTTAACAATACCAACAAATTCAGCAGTATTCTTTCCGGTAATGCGATATTTTGCATTTTTGTAAGTTACAGTAGATCCAACGGTTACAGATGTTTTTCCATCACTCGTTGAAGATGGTGCTTTTGTGGAGGTCGGCTTCTGGGTTGGTACTGCTGTAGAAGACGGCTTCTTTGATGCACCCGGCGCTGCGCTTGGATTCGCCGGCTTATCACTTCCACCCGGTGCTGCGGTTGGCACATTCGGCTTGTTGCTCTCTGACGGTGATGCTGACGGTTTCGCCGGCTTACCACTCTCTCCCGGTGCTGCGGTTGGTACATTCGGCTTATCACTCTCTCCCGGTTTCGCCGTTACATCCGGTTTTCCACTGCCTGACGGTCCGGCCGGCTTACTACTCTCTCCCGGTTTCGCCGTGGTAATTGCTCCCGGTGTTGCTGTAGTGACTGCTCCCGGTGTCGCTGTGGTAATTGCTCCCGGTGTTGCTGTGCTAATGGCTCCCGGTGTTGCCGTAGTAATGGCCCCCGGTGTTGCCGTAGGTACCGATGTCGGAGTTGCATTCGGATCTGCAATAACTTCAATAGAGTAGCTGACGCCCTTCATATTATAATTTTCATCGCCCGGATAAATCGCTGTAACCTGAACTGTACCCGGTGCTATTGCTGTGATCACACCTTCGGATGTTACGGTTGCTACCTCTGTATTGTCTGATTGAAACTGCCATTCAACAGAGGAAATCTTTGTAAATCGAGCTGTCTTTCCCACCATTAATTTATTCACTGTTACAAGTGGAGTTTCCTTAAGCGATCCTTTGTTAATCTGGAAAATGTTTTTTGCCACACCCTCATAACTGCCGCATCCGGTTACCTGTATCTGGGCAGTACCGGCATTGATATTATCAAAATAACTTACTACATAATCGGTTCCATTTGTCAAAGTTTTACCCTGCAAAGTCACAGTAATTGCAGGAGTAAACGCTGTTCCTGTATATGTGTATGTTGCAGCCGGCAGAGTAATCTGGGCACTTGAAATAGACTGCACCGTGCTTGGATCCCAGGTACTCCAAGTGAGTGTTTTACCTGTTTCTACCTGGTATGACAGCTTTTTCGCAACACCGTCTGCTGTCCAGGTCGTATTTCCACTTGGATAATATGCTGTCTTGAGTTTCCTGCAGCTGCTAAAAATCATATTGGCACGCATTGTCGGTTCAGACGACTGAAACTGTGGCAGGTCTCCATAAAAATATACCGCAGTCAATCCTTTACAGTTGAGAAATGCACCATATCCAATATTTGTTACGGTAGCCGGGATCCGAACCACCGATAAACTGTCATCTCCCCAAAAGCAGTTTTCACCAATTTCCACCAATTTTTCCGGCAGCTGTATACTTCTTAAGTTCTTACAACTGTTAAATGCGGAATCACCTATCTTCACTACACTTGACGGGATCTCCACGCTGATCAGATTTGTATTATTGAAAAATACATCCGGTCCAATTACTGTTACCGTATCAGGAACTTTAAACTCTGAAACAATTGTCACAGTAACAAGTTCTGTTTCATCCTTACTGTAAATTGCATTATCTTTGGACATAAATGTCGGATTGTCCTTTGCTACGGTAAGTGTATCCAAATTGATGCAGCCGTCTGTGATCGCAGCAGAAATTTTATCTACTGACGCCGGTATCTCCAGCTCTTTCAGATTCTTGCAATTATAAAAAACACGTCCATCCAATGTTTTTAACGTATCCGGCAAAACAATCTTCGTGCAGTCCAGATTCCCAAGACCTTTGAAGCCGATACCGGTCACTGTATATCCATCAATCCTGGATGGCACTTCCAAAATCTTTGGAGATTCTTTTCCATCATAGGATGTAATCTTTGCATTTTCCCCGTCTAATTCATACCGGAAAAGCGTGTTCCTTTTCGTAACCGCATATGGACGATATCCGCTGTCCTTTTCCTGATTCAGACCGGCATCAATCTGATAATACTGATCGTTGATCTTTACCAGAGCAAGCTTCCTGCTGGAATCCTTTTTCGTTTCATCAATCGACCAGGCATCATATCCCAGTTTCTCAGACAACTTGACAACCGCTTCTGTTGCAGCTTTATCATTACAGCTTTTCAAAATCACCATATCCGAAAGAGAAGAAGATGTTTTGAGATAATCATACTGTGCTGCAAACTTCGCAATCGCATTTACCAAATCCATGTCACTCATATCGTCTTTGATATTTGCATCAATGTAATCTTGTATTACCTGATCCACATAAACAGATTCATAATTTACAAGATGCACCGTCAGGCTTTTCGTCTCACCCTTGTAAGTAATTTCGATCACTGCATCGCCGGGTGTGATCGTATAGTAATCATAGTTGCTCGGACTGGCAGCCAGCACCCATCCGTTCTCATATATCTTCCAATAACTGCGCTTGGCCGTAACCAGACCTTTCGCTGATACAGTCACAGAATCAGATCCAGACACTACCTCGTACCGGGTACCCCTAACATAGTCCGGTATTTGATATTCCTTCGGCAGATCTGCCGGCACCTTGACCTTGGCCCCATAATCACTTCTGATATCATAGATCGTGACCTCCTGATCGTCTGCTGCACTTGCAGGTGTTACCTGCATAAACACAGTCAGACTTAATAACATCATGAAACATATTGATAATCTTTTTAATAATCTTTTCATGCATTTTCCTCCTTGTTCTTGCTTTCCTTCCGGAAAATTATTTTTTCATTATATAACAACATTAGTATATCATTTCCGCATCAGCGTTACTGTTTTTTTCGCGAACGGAGCATATATGGCGTGAATGGTAAAAGGATTCTGTTGTATTTCCTATAAAGTTCTTTTATAATTAAACTATGACATAAAGGAGGACTGCCAATGCCCGTTGAAATTTTATCTATGACACACGACCTGACGACATTACTGTTTGGCATTTACATCTCCGCCTTTTTTCTGGGTGTCCGTCAGAATTACAAAAATACCGGCATCCTTTTTTTATTTTTTTGCGGAGAGGGACTTACCTATCTCCTGTTCTCTCTGACCATCAGCGATTCCTTTGCGCGGCAGATCTATCCGCTGATCGTTCACCTGCCTCTGGCAATCTTTCTTTTTTTATATTACAAATATCCGCTGCTCTCCTGCTTTACCTCGATATTTTCCGCTTACTTATGCTGTCAGGTAAGCACCTGGGTCGGATTGTTTGTTTTGGATCTTACCGGGCAGGACTGGTGCTATTATACGGCGCGTATTATCACAACGCTTGTGACTTTTTTTCTGCTCTGCCGTTTTGTGTGCCGCACAACTGCGGCTGTATTTGCAAAAGAAAAACGAGAGCTTTGCGTGATCGGTTTTCTTCCGCTAACCTATTATATTTTTGATTATGCCACAACGAAATTTTCCCATCTGCTCTACTCCGGCAATAAGGCTGTCGTAGAATTTATGAGCTTTGCATTCTGTATTGCATATCTGATCTTTCTGCTGGTGTACTATAAAGAATTCGAAAAGAAACAGGAAATCCGTCAATACAGCGATCTTATGGAAATTCAGCTTTTATCCATTCAAAAAGAGATTGACCAGGTTCGAAACAGCAAACAGGAGCTTTCTATCCTGCGCCATGATATGCGCCATCACCTGAATATTCTGATGACACTGCTGCAGGAAGATTCTACCGAACCGGCACGCAAATATATTAAAGAAATCGGTGATGCTTATGATGAGACGATCATTGAACGATACAGCCGTAACGAAATGATCAATTCTGTTATTTCTATTTATCAGATGCGCTTTTCGGACAAGGGCTTCGCGCTGCATTGTACGATACGCACCGGCGAAACGCTTTCCTGCCCGGATCTTGCTATCTGTACGATCCTGTCCAATGCCCTTGAAAATGCCATGCACTCTCTGGAAAAGCTGCAGTCCGACGACAAATGGGCCCGTCTCTCCCTGACCCAGAAGGATCACCAGCTTCTCTTGGAAATCGAGAATCCCGTGGATAAGGTTCCAAAATTTATTGACGGAATTCCCGCATCCAGCGAAAAAGGGCATGGCATTGGAGTTAAAAGTATTGTATACTATGTAGAGCAGCTGCACGGACAGTATCATTTTTCTGTATTGAATCATACATTTATATTAAGAATTATAACTTGAGAACTGCTATTTGTGCCTGCGCTTCAAGTTTTATGGCTTTTCGGCAAAGCATGGATATTATTTTTTGAGGTACCGGTTTATGAAGATAGCAATTTGTGATGATGAGTTATCATATTTAGATGAAACAGAACGTCTTTTAAAACAATGGGCAGATCAGCGGGGAATTGATATCACCCCGTACCGCTTCACCAATGGAGATGACCTGATCCAGGCACACCAGACATATTGTATGGACCTGATCATTCTTGATATCATTATGCCTCTTCTCAACGGAATGGATACCGCGAGAGAATTGCGCTATGATCATCAGTCGGTCCCAATTATTTTCCTGACCTCCTCCCGTGAGTATGCAGTGGATTCTTATGAAGTCAAGGCATTTCATTACCTGATGAAGCCCCTTGAAAGCGATCATCTTTTTCGTGTCCTGGATGATTTCTGGGAAACAACCCACACAGCCCGCGAATCCTTTGCTGCCCAGACCGACACCGGCTTTTGCAGGATCACACTGGAGGACGTGGATTATCTGGAGGCACAGAACAAAAGAGTCCTGGTGTCCCTGTCCAATGATACGGACATAGAAATACGAGAGCTTTTTTCCAAATGTGAAGAAATCTTCAGTCTGGAAAAGGGCTTCTTTAAGTGCCATCGCAGCTATATCGTAAACCTAAACCATGTAGAACAATTTACCAAGACTCAGATCAGTACCAAAAACGGGATAAATATTCCCATTTCCCGGAATAATTATGCCGCCTTTAAGGAAGCATATTTTTCTTATATGTTCCGATAAGAATAACTCATCAGAAATGCGGGTTTGTTATCCCTCCTTGCGGTCTTCCCGATATTCCAAAATATCTCCCGGTAATAATTCTTCCATAAAGCCGTTCATTCCTTCCTCATCTCTATATGAAATCCTTCTGCCGGATCTTTTGCTTATACTAATGCATCAGATCGTCAGGTCATTTTTTCCCGCCGCCAGCCGGGAGATCATCTCCCTGATGCGTCATATCTTTGTCGGCCGGTTTTATATGACGCAGCTATTATTCATCGTATTACGATAACATCATTTTGGCACGGTATATTTGTTTGTCAATAATTTATTATCATGTTGCGATAATTATCATATTCATATTTTCCCTATTTATTAAATTTTTCTTCTTTTTAATGATAACACCCCTTTTATCATTAAATTTATGTTATAGTAAGAAAGTAGCTTATTATCATTATCTGCAACAAGAGATCGTGCACTTGCACAAGCGTTAATATATGAAAGAAATAATACATAAAAATAGAAACAAAATTATCTGTTTTATTGTCACTTTGATTCTCGCTTTAATCACAATCTACGCAGTATTTAAAGGAAGCGGTATTTCGCCGGATGAACTGGTTTCCAGTCTCCGGGAGTCCTCCTGGGAGGGCATTGTACCGGCCGCTGTCAGCATGCTTGGATTTATCTGGTTTGAAGGGGATGCTCTGCGGGTAATCCTGCGGCATATGGGCTATCCGGTGAAACGGTCACAGGGATTTATTTATTCCGCCGCAGATGTGTATTTTTCTGCCATTACCCCTTCGGCTTCCGGCGGGCAGCCTGCCAGTGCATTCTTTATGGTACAGGATGGCATTCCGGTCACAGCAGTCATGACTGCTCTTCTGCTGAATCTGATCATGTACACACTGGCGATCATCAGCATTAGTATTGCTGACATTCTGATCTTTCCAAAGATCTTTCTGAATTTCAGTATTGCCTGCCGTATTTTGATCGTGGCGGGAGGTGTGATTCTGGCGGGACTCGGCATATTGTTTTATATGCTGCTGCGAAAGCAGGAACTTATGAAGTCGATCTGTCTCGGCATTACCGGATTACTGCACCGGCTTCACTGCCACCGCCTCGCAGGACGCATTGAACGCAAGCTTTCTGTTTCCCTTGAGAAGTACAGCCATTGTGTTGATGCCGTACTGGGGGGACGCAGGATGCTTTGGAGGGTATACCTTCTCAATGTACTGCAGCGAATGTCACAGATCATTGTTACATTATTTTCCTTTGGTGCCATGCATGGCGATCTGCATAAGCTGCCTCATTTGCTGGCTACACAGATCTATGTGGTGCTGGGATCAAACTGCGTACCGATTCCTGGAGGTATGGGAGTCACGGATTATCTGATGCTCAAGGGCTATTGCCGGCTTATGCCGAGGGATGAGGCATTCCGGCTGGAGATCTTAAGCCGCGGACTTTCCTTCTATATCTGCATTCTCGTGAGTCTCGTCACGGTGATCGCAGGTTATATTGTACTTCGCAAAAGAAAAATGAAAATGGAGAAATGAAAATGATTGGATTTTATGATTACACAGTAGTTCTTACCTACCTTTCACTGATGTCGGGAGCAACCGGTATTATGCTTTGCCTGAATGGGATCGGACACCCTTATCTGGGAATGTTCTTTCTGTTGTTTTCCGGTTTATGTGATACCTTTGACGGCAAGGTTGCCCGTACCAAAAAGAACCGCACCGAACAAATGAAAAATTTCGGCATTCAAATTGATTCCTTATCGGATCTGGTCGCTTTTGGCCTGCTCCCTGCCAGTATCGGAATTTCCATGCTCCGCTATGCCTTGCGTATGCCGGGGCTTTCCGGATTTACCAGTTACGTCTTAACGCATTATCCGAAGCCAACGCAGTTTATTCTGACATTTATTGCTGTGTTGTATGTGCTGGCAGCTATGATCCGTCTTGCATATTTTAACGTGATGGAGGAGGAAGACCAGAACCGGGACGAAACAGGTGCCAAAATCTACACCGGACTGCCTGTGACATCTGCAGCCCTGATCTTCCCGGCGGTATTGCTGTTCCATCTTCTGCTCCGCGCCGATCTGACACTTCTTTACTTTGGAGTTATGATTCTGACAGGGCTTTTCTTCCTGTCCAAAATACAGATCAAAAAACCGCAGAATCGTGGAATTGCCTTGTTGATCACCTTTGGTGCTGTGGAGTTTATTATTCTGATCTTGAAACTGCTGTGCCTGAGACATTAATTATTTGCTAAATAATGGAGAATACTATGAATACACTTCATTTTCTTTATCATACAACACCAGGCAGACTGCTTCTAAAGCCCCTGACGGCGCCTGCATTATCAAGGGCCTGCGGTGCTTTTCTGGATTCAAAGCTGTCCCATTTTCTGGTCAGACCATTTGCACGTCATAATCGGATCAGGCTGTCTGACTATGAAATGGACAATGTTCAAAGCTTTAACGATTTCTTCTCCCGAAAGATCCGGGATGGACTCCGTCCCATCGACCGGGATCCGGAACATCTGATCGCCCCGTGCGACGGCCTTATATCAGTCTGGCCGGTTCAGGGAGACACCGTGCTTCCCATTAAGCAGAGTCACTACACATTACCGTCCCTGCTGCACAGCAAGAAGCTGGCAGCCCGCTATCAGGGTGGATACTGTCTTGTCTTTCGCCTTTGCGTTGACCATTACCACCGCTACTGCTACGTGGACTCCGGACCTAAAAGCAAAAATTTTTTTATCCCCGGCGTACTGCATACGGTGCGCCCCGTTGCGTTGGAACAGGTACCCGTTTTCACAGAAAACAGCCGGGAATACACCTTGATCCGGACCTCCCATTTCGGTACTGTGACCCAGATGGAGGTGGGCGCTATGCTGGTGGGACGCATTGTAAATCACGAGAATGAGGGAACTGCTGTCCGCGGTAAAGAAAAGGGATTTTTTCAATATGGCGGCTCCACGATCATTCTGCTGATCGAACCGGATCAGGCGCGGATCCGTCAGGATCTTTTAACGCATTCTCTGTCAGGCAGGGAAACCACAGTAAAAATGGGAGAGGTGATCGGACATGCAAAGCAGGCTTAAATCATTGATACCAAAATATGCCATTCTCCCGCTGGGGCTGGCTCTTCTGGTCAACACCTGCGTCTATACCGGAGTGGGGCAGCTGCGCCACTTTCTGACCTTTTCCTCCTGGGAGACTTCTTTTGATAAAGCCCTTCCCTTTGTTGCTCCTTTTGTGTTTTTTTATATTCTGGCTTTTGTACAATGGGGTGTCAGTTATATTCTCATTGCCAGAGACAGCCGGGAGCTGTGCTATCGTTTTGCCATCAGTAATATCTACGCCAAAATAATCTGTCTTTTCTTTTTTCTGCTGTTCCCAACCACGCTCACCCGTCCGGAAATCTCCGGAACCGATCTGTGCAGCCGTCTGGTACAGCTAATCTACACTATTGATGCACCGGTCAATCTTTTTCCGTCCATTCACTGTCTGGAAAGCTGGGCATGTATTCGTGCCGCCTTTCTCTTAAAAAAATCAAACCGCACCTACAAAATTGTTACGATCTTGATGTCTTGGGGCGTCTTTGCTTCGACCCTGCTGATCAAGCAGCATGTGATCGTTGATGTTTTCGGAGGAATTCTGGTGTTTGAGGTGGGATTCCGGATTGCGGGAAGGATTCTGAATACCAGAGGACAATGCAAAAAGGGAGCTGCCACACCATGACAGCTCCCTTTTCACTCTATATCATTTAATTTTTAACAGATCTCCGCACCTGCCGGCATCTCTTTCTCCGGTGTTACCAGTGCCAGATTGCCGTCCGCATCCTCTGCGCAAAGAAGCATTCCCTCAGACAAAACTCCGGCCAGCTTCGCAGGCTTTAAGTTTACCAGAACCATAACCTTCTTGCCTACCATCTCCTCTGCGGAGTAGTGCTGCTTGATTCCGGATACAATCTGCTTGACCTCGCTGCCGATACGCACCTGGGAGCACAGAAGCTTCTTGGACTTCTTTACTTCCTCGCAGGCAATGATCTCGCCTACCTGGAACTGCATCTTCGTGAAATCGTCAAAGGTGATCTCCGGCTTCGCCTCAATGTCGATAACATTTTCCGGAACACCGCCGCCGTTGGCTGCCGCCTGTGCCTTCTGAATCTCCTCCGCCTTCACTTTTACCTCGTCCATATCAAGACGGGCAAATAAAATCTCCGGCTTCTCTGTTACCTTTGTACCGTTTACATAACCGCCGAAATGATCCATCTCCTCCAACGGACGCTTTGCCGCACCGATCTGAGCGAGGATACGGTCTGTCGTATCCGGCATAAAGGACTCCAACAGGCTTGCACCAATGGTAATGCTTTCCAGAAGATTATAAAGCACTGTAGAAAGACGGTCCTTTTTCGCCTCATCCTTTCCAAGGATCCAAGGCTCTGTCTCGTCAATATATTTGTTACATCTCTTAAAGATGGTGAATACCTCTGTGATGGCATCGGCTACACGGAGCTTATCCATTTTCTCCTCCACCTTCTTTGGTGCTGCCAGTACCACGGCCTTCAGATCATCATCTACCACCTCTGTAACACCCTTATCCTCTGCAACACCGCCAAGATATTTATTGGTCATAGAGATAGTACGGTTTACCAGATTTCCCAGTGTATTGGCAAGGTCAGAGTTCATACGCTCTACCATAAGCTCCCATGTGATGACGCCGTCATTCTCAAACGGCATCTCGTGAAGTACGAAATAACGGACAGCATCTACACCAAACATATCTACAAGATCGTCTGCATAGATTACATTTCCTTTGGATTTACTCATCTTGCCATCGCCCTGCAGCAGCCACGGATGACCAAATACCTGCTTCGGCAGCGGCTCACCCAGAGCCATGAGAATGATCGGCCAGTAAATTGTATGGAAACGGATAATATCCTTTCCGATCAGATGGAGATCTGCCGGCCAGAACTTCTTATAAAGATCCTCTCCATTCTCATCGAGGCGGTCCTCTCCGTCCACATCATAACCGAGACCGGTGATATAGTTGCTGAGTGCATCAAGCCATACATATACTACATGATCCGGATCGAAATCTACCGGGATACCCCATTTGAAAGAGGTTCTGGATACACACAGATCCTGCAGTCCCGGAAGAAGGAAGTTGTTCATCATCTCGTTTTTGCGGGACTCCGGCTGAATAAACTCCGGATGTGTATTGATATGCTCGATCAGCCGGTCTGCATATTTGCTGAGCTTCAGGAAATATGCCTCCTCCTTTGCCGGCTGGCATGGACGTCCGCAGTCCGGACACTTTCCATCCACCAGCTGGGACTGTGTAAAGAAGGACTCGCAAGGTGTACAGTACATGCCCTCATAAAATCCCTTATAAATGTCGCCCTGATCATAAAGCTTTTTGAAGATCTTCTGTACCTGCTTCTCATGATCCTCGTCCGTCGTACGGATAAAACGGTCATAAGACGTATTCATCAGATCCCAGATCGTCTTGATCTGCCCGGAAACATCATCTACGAATTTCTTTGGTGTGATTCCGGCTTCCTCTGCCTTCAACTCGATCTTCTGGCCATGCTCATCCGTTCCTGTCTGAAAACGTACATCATATCCCTGCTGTCTCTTGAAACGCACGATACTGTCTGCCAGAACGGCTTCATATGTGTTACCGATATGTGGTTTTCCTGACGTATACGCAATCGCGGTTGTCAGATAAAATCTCTTTTTCTCTGCCATCTGCTGTCCCTCTTTTCCTAATTTTCTAATTTATTATTGCCTGTCATGACTTCTTCGATACGAAATGTATCCGTTTTTCTGTAAGCTTCCTTCTTTGTCATTTTGCCGACAATAACCCTATCTTATTTACTTTAGTATTCCTCCCCCGATTTGTCAACTATTTCTGTACCTCATAAAGCAGCTCCATCTTCATATCATAATAATCTGGTGTCATATCCAGATAGTGCACATGAGGATTTTCAAAACGCTGCTCCTCCGGCCACATCTCCTCCTTCATCTGCTCCTTGACATAGGCACGGATCTCCTCCAGAGACGGCTGCTTATAAACCAGCTTTCCGTCCTTAAAGATCGGCACCTGAAGCTCCTTTCCCGTGCAGTTATCAAAGGTACGCTGACGCCATGGAGCAACCGGATCCACATAGCGGAACGGCTTGGTGAGATCTATTTCCTCATCATACTTGCCGATAAGATCCGCTACCGCCTTCCCTGTCTCATCATAGATACGATAAACCTTTTTCAGCCCCGGATTCGTGATCTTCTCCACATTTTCCGAAACCTTGATCCTTGGCTGATATACGCCATCACGCTTTACGGCAGATATCTTATAAACAGCTCCAAAGACCGGCTCACTCTTGGAAGTGATCAGACGCTCCCCCACGCCAAAGCTGTCAATACGACCCCCCTGATCGATCAGGGAAGAGATCGTGTACTCATCAAGACTGTTGGAGGCTACGATCTGGCAGTCTGTGAGCCCGGCCTCATCCAGCATTTTCCGGGTCTTTTTGGAAAGGTACGCCAGGTCACCGCTGTCAATGCGCACGCCCTTAAGACGCTTGCCCATCGGCTCCAGCACCTCTTTGGCAATCCGAATCGCATTCGGTACGCCGCTCTTTAATACATCGTAGGTATCAATGAGAAGCACCGTTCCATCCGGGTATGTCTCCGCATACTTTTTAAATGCCGTGTACTCGTCCTCATAGTACATTACCCAGCTGTGCGCCATAGTTCCGCCTACCGGAATCCCAAACATTTCTCCGGAGAGCACTGTCGCCGTTCCATTGACACCGCCAATATATGCAGCCCTGGCACCATATACTGCCGCATCCATATTGTGGGCACGTCTGGCACCAAAATCAGAGACAGCTCTGCCCTGCGCCGCCCGGACGATACGGCTTGCCTTCGTTGCTACCAGGGACTGATGATTGACCTGCAAGAGCACTGCTGTCTCCACAAGCTGCGCATCAATCAGTGGTGCTACGATCGTCAGGATCGGCTCATTCGGATACATGATCGTCCCCTCCGGGAATGCATAGAGATCTCCTTCAAACCTGAAATTCCGCAGATACTCCAGAAAATCCTCCTCAAAGATCTTCTGCTCCCGCAGATACGCAATATCATCATCATCAAAATGAAGATCCTGAATATATTCTATGATCTGCTCCAGTCCCGCAAAAATGGAATATCCGCCGCCATCCGGATTTTTGCGGTAAAATACATCAAATGCCACACGGGTATCTCTGTCCTGCTCCCGAAAATATCCGTTGCTCATAGTCAGCTCATAAAAATCCATCACCATTGTCAAATTACGTTTGTCAAACTGTTTCATTGTCATCACGACCTTTCTATATCACCATGTCCTTCTTTATGGACACTTTCCTTCTTCAACCGGTGTCACGGATTACTCCCTTGCTGTTTATATTTCACCTTTGCCAATGCAAAATTGTTACACTATCTTTACCTGACATGACCGCATGGTCGCCAGTGCCGTCTCGTGGCTCTCCGGTGTCACCCCGGCACAGCAGCAGCTATCCACAGTTAATGGTGTCTCCGGAAGCCATGCCTTTGTTCCAAGTACATTGGATACCACACAGATATCTGTACACAGCCCCACAAACTCGATCTCATCCGGATTCCATTTTGCCAGCTCCTCCATCAAACGGCGGCTTCCAAAGGTCGGCTTCTCGTATTTCTCTGCCTCCTTTGCCAGTTCGTCAATCTCATCCGCAAGCTCCCAGCCCCATGTTCCATGGATACAATGCTTTACCGGCAGATTTCGTCCTTCCTGTGTCTCCAGATAATTCTCCTCGTGGGTATCATATGTATATACTACCCTGTCTCCATTTTTCTGATACTCCTTGATCTTCGCTACGACTGCCGGCACGATCGCCTGTGCTTCCTTCGTACCCAGACTGCCGGAAATAAAATCGTTCTGCATATCCACTACAACTAACACCTTACCCATACCTGATCACCTCTCTGTTTTGCTTTTGCAATATCCTTTTTGCGATACATACACGCCGGGCGGTTCGAGCTTTTTGTCTCCTTTTCTTCGGTCTTTTCCAAACGGTCCACAATCCCCCTGCGGAAATTGGACTTGTGAAGCTTACGTCCCAGGATCGCCTCGTAAATCGACTGGAGCTGTGTCAATGTAAATTTCTCTCCCGCCAGTTCAAAAGCGATATCCGTGTACTCCACCTTGTTTCTCAGCCTCTGCAGTGCCGTCTTAATAACCTTCTCGTGGTCAAAGGCAATGCTCTCCTCTGTCAGTGTTACTCCCTTTGCCAGAAGAATCATGCTGTCATCCTCCTGCGTCTTTATGGTAAACCATTTTACATTTGCCGCATCATCTCCTGCCACCGGATGAAGCTTATCCTTGGATACCAATGCCATATATGCCACAGAGATTACACGCATCCTCGGATCTCTGTCCACATCTCCAAAGGTAAAGAGCTGCTCCATATAAATGTCCGACAGGCCGGTCTCCTCCTTCAACTCCCTTGCAGCCGCCTCTTCCAAAGATTCATTCATTTCCACAAAGCCTCCAGGAAGTGCCCACTTTCCCAGATAAGGATGACCTCCTCTCTCGATCATCAACAGCTCCAGAGAATAATCTCTCTCCGGATTAACTGTAAAGATCAGCATATCTACTGTAACGGCCGGCTTCTCGTAGCGATCCGGATCATACTGCCTTAAAAATTCCGTCTCTGTCATCCCGTTTTGATCCCGTGCGTCCAATTATATTCTCTCCTTCCTTTTCGCTATACTCATTTTGAGAATTGTTTTATAGGCAATATTATATTCTTTTGGAGTATTATGTCAAGTCTTTTTTATACTAACAGCCCCGGGTTGGAATGACATATTTTGTCATCCCAACCCGGGGCTGTTGATCATTTTATAAAATTCTATCGACATCTGCTCCTTTACATACACTCATCCAGCACGTTTCCCAGCACACGGATCGACTCCTGAAGCTGCTCCTCTTCCTTTTCATCCAGTTCAATCTGAATGATCTGCTCCAGTCCATGACTTCCCACGATCGCCGGCAGACTCAGTGCCATATCGCTGGCTCCATACTGCCCTTCCACAACACCGGATACCGTCAGAATCGAATGTTCATTCCGCATAATACACTCACAGATACGCCTCACTGCCATTGCCACGCCAAAGTATGTGGCCTTTTTACTCTCGATGATCTTATACGCACTGTCCTTCACCTGATCATAGATCCGTTCCGTATCTTCATGATATTCGTCCGGCTGGCACATATCATAAAAATCCTTCAGATCAATTCCCGACACATTGGCGCTGCTAAATACCGCGAGCTCACTGTCTCCATGCTCTCCGATAATAAACGCATGGACGCTTCTTGCATCCACCCCCAGCTCATTTCCCAGCATACATTTCAGCCGCGCCGTGTCAAGCACTGTGCCGGAGCCCATTACCCGATGCCTTGGCAATCCGGAGAATTTCCACGCCGCATAGGTAAGAATGTCCACCGGATTTGACACAACCAAAAGGATACCTTCCACCTTCCTTGCTGCGATCTCCCCCATGATCTGACGGTAAATCTCGATATTTTTGTGAACCAGATCCAGCCTCGACTCCTCCGGCTTCTGATTACATCCCGCAGTGACAATGATAATGGCACTGTCTGCAATATCATCATAATCACCTGCATGAATATGGATCGGCATGGCAAACGGCATACCGTGCATAATATCCATTGCCTCTCCCTCTGCCTTTTTCCGGTCTACATCAAGCAGTACCATCTCCGAAAACAGACCGCTCTGCATGATGGAAAATGCCGACGCTGCTCCCACATATCCACATCCGATAATTGCGACTTTTCTATTATTCATATTTCTAACCAGCCCTTTCTATCTGTCCACAAAATAGTGCAGACATACATTTTAATCCCGGCAGCGTCTAAGTCTGCCGGACACTTCAAAGCAAGATTATTATTTCCCGAAATATAAATAATATGATTGTTTCTTTTAAATCAAAAAAACAATCAGAAATATTTTAAAAATACTTCCGATTGTTTTCTGTGCAAGATATTATGATGCAAGGATCAAGCCAAACGTCCGGTTTCACCTATGCCGTCTTACTACTCTATCCTTGCACCGCATTTGCTGCAGAATGCTGCCCCATCAGGAATCACAGCGCCACACTGAGGACAACTGCTGCCACCCTGAATCCGCACCACCTCGTCCTTAAGGTCTGCGATCTCATTCAAAAGTGTGCTGATATTTGCCATCTGCTCATCTGCCACTTCGCCTTCCTTGTGCATATCATAGTAGCGTTTTCCCAGAGCTATATACTCTTTATTTAACGCATCCTCTTTGGACTTAATATCCAGCTTCAGTTTTGCCACTCCGGATACTTCCTTTGCCTTCTGGCTTACATCTCTGCCTGCTGTCGTCAGAGTCTCCTTCATACTGTCAAAAAATGCCATAATCATTACCTCCTGTAATCCTGTGAAAAATGCTTCCGGCATCTCCGGAAGCATTTCAAACCAATACATTTCTGCTAAACATCTATTATTATATACAATTATTCAAAAAAATCAATGTTCCGTTTATACAAGGAAGGCTTCTGTGGTTCTAGCCCATAATTAACCCACGATGCTCCACAGAGGTAGAGAATACAATCAATGTGTTGGTTCTGCCATACTCCTGCAGCTCCCCAATAAACTGATCCAGCTCCGCCGTGCTGTGAAACAGCACCTCCAAAAGCATAGAATAGTCTCCTGTGACACAGTTACATTCCACCACATTTTTACATTCTTTAATAAACGGATAAAACTGCTTCTTATCCTGTGGCGTTACCTCCAGATTGATAAACGCTTTAATATGATATCCCATCACCTGAGGATTGATCTGTGCATGAAAACCTTCGATGTATCCTTTCTTCATCAAAGTATCAATACGGGCAGAGACAGCAGGTGATGACAGATATACTCTCTCGGCGATCTCCTTCAACGGTACCCTGGCATTTTCCTGTAGCATTTTTAAAATTTCGTAATCAATATGGTCTAATTCATTTCTTTTCATTTCGTAAACCTCCCATCCTGTTCAGTCCGGCATTTTGTACTTTACTTATTTTGGTACTTTACTTTATTTTTTTGTGTATAAATGCACAAAACGGCATAGTTTTTATAAAACTACGCCGTTGTATAAATAAAATATAGCATATTCTGTTAATTTTGTCAATTCATCAGCCAACGATACGTCTTGCACATGCCGGCTGGTTGTAATACATACTGGATGTAGTAATACCTGTACGTGCTGACTGTGCGTGTACAACACGTCCACCGCCAATGTACATTGCAACGTGGCCAATACTGCTGCCGTGCTTGTAGAAGATCAGATCTCCCGGCTGTACACTGGAAAGACTTACGCTGCGTCCACATCCTGCCTGTGATGCTGAGGAATGTGGGAGACTATAACCATACTGGGCATATATTGTCATAGTAAAACCAGAACAATCTGCACCACCTGTCAGGCTGGTACCACCCCATCTATATGGGTTTCCTACGAATTTCTGTGCATAGCTTGCAATATCAGATCCGGTAGATCCACTTGCAGATGCTGTATATCCGGAACGGCTGGAACTACTTGAACTGCTGCTGGAGCTTCTCCGTGAGCTTGAACTGCTGTATGATCTGCTGCTGGAACTACTTCTATAGCTGCTTCTGGAAGAGGAGCTGCTGGAAGAAGAACTGCTGGAAGCACGGGATGCTGCAAGTGCTGCAAGTCTCTGTCTCTCTGCTCTCTTGGCTGCAAGCTTTCTGCGATGCTCTGCCTTAATCTCTGCCATAGACTTTGCATGCTTAAATCTTACGTGAAGTGTTACATATTCTTTACGAACATATCCTTTGGTATCACCATCAATCTCAATCTTGTACCAGTGATCGGTAGACTTCAATACATCGTAATTCTCCTCGATCGGAATCTGTGTCAGGATCTTTGATTTGATGTTTGCTTTCTTACGAACATTCAATGTGACTACTGTAGTCTTAACACGAACATATTTCTGACCGTATTTGCCGATCATCTTCTTGGCATTATCTCCAATCGCCAGATAACTTTTCTTAATATATCCTGTTACATTGCCGGAACGGATCTTTGCCCAGCCATTCTTTACCTTTAATACATCAGCCGAGCAGCCCTTATAAAGTCTGCCGACAATCTTGCTGTGTGTGTTTGGCTTTCTGCGGACATGAACATAGTCGCTGGCTGTAGAAATCGCCTTCACATCCATATCTGTGATCAGACCCTTGTCCACACGCTTTGGTGAATCGTCCTTCTTTGGAGCTTTCTTTACCTCCTTCGCCGGCTCTGCCGTTGCTTCCGCTGTGGTCTCCGGTGTAGCAGATACGGATGACTCCGTTGCTGTCTGTGCCGGCTGGGACACAGATGAATTTATGATCGAATCCTTATTGTTAGATGAAAACTTATCCAGCGAAAGTGAAATACCTGCCATATTTAATTCACGACAGATATTCGCTGCTGTAGGAACGACAAATGTTACTGCAAAACCAGCAACCAGTGTCGCCGTAAGACCTAAACAAACCGCTTTCCTTTTCAATCTTCTCGACTTTAACATACCAAAAATCCTTTCTGTAAATCGTACTTCTCAATAATTTCTATGTTTTCCTTATTCTGTATAAAGTTTTGTGTCTGATAAATTATTACATAATTGTTACACGTTATTAACAATTATAGTAACACTGCTCTAATTTGTCAACCAGCATTTTGTGAAAATTTTAAGAAATTATTACATATTTCTGTGCACATTAACAGGAAAAAGCAAAAAAGCTCTGCCTCCGCAAGAGACAAAGCTTTCTACTTATGTAGATATTTTACCATATATTTCCAAATTTACAATTTGTTCTACCCTTGTGGTCATATATGTCCACTGTTTCGTTACTTACGCACAATGACTACCTGCGTGGCTTTCATATAAGGCTCTGTAAAATCTACACTTTTCTTCCTTTCGTCGGTAATGGTCATCGCAGCCACACCCACGTCTGCCATCTTCCTCTCAACATTTGCGACAACAGAATCAAAGGCGGTATCCGTAATTTCCAGCCTGCGGCCCAGTTTGTCACAGACCGCCTTCATAATATCCACATCAATACCGACAATATCACCGGAATCCAGTTTGCTTTCATATGGTGGAAACTCCGCATTTGTTACCATGACCAGCTCTTTCCGGCCGGACTTCTTTTTGCCGGTCTCATATGCCGTCTGCGTTTCTCCATCCTGAAGCCATGCCTTTACAATCTTACCGAGTGTTCCATCATCCTTCAACTCCTGCAGCGCCTGATCGATCTGCCTTAAAAGCTCCCGCTCGTCCTTATTGACAGCAATGCCGTATTCTTCCTCCGCATATGGTTCGGATAAAATTTCCACATCATCAAACCGCTCTGCAAAAACCTTTGCCGGGGCATCGTCGATCATTACCGCATCCACAACACCCTTTCGCAATGCTTTTACTGCATCAAGACCTTTGTTAAATCTTTTTATTTGTGCCCCTTCGATGTCACTCACATAAATATCGCCTGTTGTTTTCATCTGTACGCCAATGGATTTATTTTTGAGATCATCCAGAGAATGTACTGTATTTTTCTTTTTTCCACAGCCTCCTAATATCAATACGCATACCATCAGCAGCATAATTATTTTTTTCATACAGATCTCCATTCCTTTCTCAGCCCGCTGACTATATTACAATCTGGTCTCTTCCACCATTTTTGCCTACATACAGCTTCTCATCCGCTCTCTTGACAACCTTTTCATAAGACTCTGCCGGTGTGCTTTCCGTGACACCAAAGGTCATAGTAACCTGTATATCCGTACCACCATAATTTACTACCAGATCCCGGATACTTTGCTGCAAAGCTTCTACCCGTTCCCTTGCTTCGGCCAGATCCAGGCAATAGATTGCCAGAAACTCCTCGCCGCCCCAACGGCTGGCAAAACCTTCTTCTCCGACGCTGTTCCTGATAGCTGCGGATACCTCGATCAAAACCTGATCTCCTGCTGCGTGGCCAAATGTGTCATTGATCCGCTTAAAAAAGTCAATATCACACATTACCGCCGTATATACTGCTTTTTGTTCTACCAGAGCCGCCATCATATGGTTGCCGCTCCGCCGGTTATACAAAGAAGTGAGGGCATCCATTTCCACAAGCTTCTGTAGATTGCTTCTCATCTTATCTGCATAAATACCAATATCTCCAAGTTCATCCTTTCGCTTACGGATCCTCTCATCCAGTATTTCTCCCAGAGTTCCCTCTGAGATCGTCTGAAGAAAATGATTTATGGAGTTAATATCTGTAAGAACTCCTGCAGAATACCTACGGGTACACAGAACTGCCACAAAAACTGCCACGACAGAAAATCCCAAAAACCATGACAGGATCCGTAAAATCTTATGATACACGGTACTTCTCCTTTTGCCGGCAAAGACCATCCCCACAACAGAGTTGTCATCATTTTTTAGTGCCTTATAATACCCTATATATTTAGTCCCATTAACTCCCACTTTATCCGAGAAATAATCCTGTCCTGTAGCAAGCACCACATCACCAACTGTCTGCTCCGCTTTTGTACCTGCTGCCGATATCCCATCCTCATCCTCCACCGTCGTGATCACACGGGTGTCACCCCAGAAAATGGTAGTGTCAATATGAGACTTTTCCCGCACCCTGTAGAGCATAGTGGAATCTGTGATGTTTAAATCTCCTTTCAGTAATCGCCCATCCTCATACTTATAATCGCCTCTGACGGTGAGATCCAGGCATTCCACCATCATATTGGTGGTGGCTGCCAGCTCATCCCGGATACTCTGACAGTAGAAGTGATAAAACATCATCGCTCCAAAGAGCAATACAAATATTGACAGGATCACTGTGGGAAGGGTCACCATTAAAATCAGACTATGCCTGATTCCTCGTCTGGCTTTTCCCATGCACTCCCCCCTTTCATACCTTCTAACAACCTTTCAGATACCTGATTCGGTCATTACTTATCAGAAAAATAACTCTGGTCGTAACCGCTCTGGCCATTTTGTGCCTGATCTGCGCTTCCCTGATTGTTGTAGCCGGTCTGGTCATAACCGGTCTGTGTATAATTCCCCTGATCATAGCTGTCCCGGCCTGTAGTACCCTGATTGCTGTAGCCGGTCTGATCATAGCTGTCCCAGCCTGTAGTATCCTGATTGCTGTAGCCAGTCTGTGTATAACCATCCTGAGCATAGCCGGTCTGGCTGTAGCCGCCCTGATCATAACCACCGTTACCATAGCTGTCCTGACCACTTAGTCTGTGATATAATGCAGCATCTGTCGCATTCATATAAGGTGAAGTCCAGAAAATAAATACAAGTCCCATCGTGATCGCACCAAGAAGTGCCCATCCGATAAAGGACAGATCCAGCACAAAGGCTGCCCATTTATTACCGTTCATCATCTGTTTGCTTTGTGCAAATACCTCGCTGCTGCTCATCTCCGGATGCTCAGCCAGAAGATATGGCACCATACGGTATTCATAACTCTTTACAATTCCCGGGATCACAAAGAGCAGACTCCACAGTCCCACAAATAAGTCCCGTAAGAAACAGGTCTTTACGCAGTTCCAGTAATTACGGGTAAAACCGTTTCCAAGTGTTCCAAACTCCGGTTCACCGGTCATACTCTGACTGAAAAAGCCCTTGCATCCTACAACCAGTACATTCAAAGCAAATATCTTGATGGCAAACGCCAGAAGCAGGATCACCAGTACTGCAATAGAAGCCACCATCACTGCCATGGGATTAATGCCGCTCAACACTCCCGATACATCCACATTTCCGGTTGACGCACTCCGAGAATTTTTCACACCATTTCTGCCGGCACTTGTCGCTCCTCCTGTAATTGCCGATAAAATCAATGAAACCAGCACCAGCTTCCAATAATACATCTTTACAGTCGCTTTTCCTCTGGATTTCAATTCTTCCCTTGTCCATGTTATCATCTGTTACCTCTTTCTGCGCCTTTTGCGCTATGAATTTGTTTATATTATATAATATACAGCCCGTCTTAGACAACTGATTTTTTACATTTCATTCATAGTTTATTAAAATTCTTTCATAAAATTCACAAAATATTTTTTAAAAAGGTATTGCATTTTTCGGTAATATATTATAACGTATAAAGGAAGAGTTAACTTTACATATTATCTTTTATTTGTTTCCCCTTTATAAAGAGGTCACCCACTTCCCCCGGGTGACCTCCATTTTTTTGTCCTATTTCGTTTTGTTAAAATACCACTTGCCTGCTGCTGACAGATCGCCGTTTGTCCAGCCGCTCGTTTTGCTGCAGGTGCTGGCGATCAGCGCAGAAGATTCGTTCTTATTACACAGACTCCACGCAGTATAGCTGATATTGTACCGGTCCAGCAGACGTAGCCATTGATTGCCGGAGGCCTTGTCAAGCGCACCGTTTCCTGATGCATCACAGATACTGAACTCAGTCACCATCACCGGCAGACCTTTTTTGTGTGCTGTCTTCAGTTTTTCCTGATTCCATTTTTTATGCGTCCCCGCATAGAAATGAAGGGCATACATAAGATTCTTTCCCTTCAGTGGGCTCTGCGCCACAACATCCACATCCTGGGACCAGGTTGGTGTTCCAATCACGATCACGGCATTTTTGCTGTGTTTCCGAATGGTCTTTACAATGGTCTTTGCATAAGGTTTGATCTGCTTATTCCAGGTGACATTACCGTTTGGCTCATTACAAATCTCATATATGACATTCTTCTGACCGCCGTATTTCTTCGACATCTTCGTGAAGAATTTCTTTGCTTCCGACTTATGCTGATTTGGATTGCCGTCATTGAGGATATGCCAGTCGATGATCACATACATTCCAAGCTCCGTCGCATATTTCACGCCCTCCCGGACCTTGTTCACTGCATCCGGACCATATCCCTCAGACTTATTGGTGTACATTGCCAGACGGATCGTATTGATGCCATAGTTGTCCCGAAGTGTCTGGAATGCGTCCTTATTGACATACTGCGGAAACCATGCAATGCCGTGGGTGCTGACACCCTTCAACCGGAACTTCGCACCATGGCTGTCCTTCAGATCCGTTCCGGATACATGAAGCGCCCCATGCTGTTTCACCGGAGTGACCCCTGCTGCCTGTGCTGTTCCGGTCAGCTCATCACTTACCGTTCCCGTAACATCTGCCGCCACAGACGCAACTGTGCCTGACTGACTCTTCTTCTCTGCCGGATTTCTACCGGAAATTTCTGCCAGAACCGCTCCCGTCAAACCGACAACAATAACAATAAACGCAGCCGCCATAAATATCTTTCCAATATGGCTTTTCATTTGATTCATTTTCTCTTTCATCTGACTCATTTACTCCTCCATTCCAATACTGTTTCGCGTAGCAGGATATCGCGGAAATATCATATAGCAAAGACTTGTTTACAACGGATCAATCTCCGGAAACACTTCCCTCATCAGACGTTGATATCCATCCAGACGCTGCACCTTATGCACCTTCTTGCGAAGCTTTTTGCCATCCGGCATGCTGTCTGCCAGAAAACCCCACAGCTCCTTCATCTTAAAAAGCACCGGCTGACCGGGTCCATACGCTTCGCAGTATGCCTTGCAAAGCGCATTGGCATATGCGCCGATCCGGTTGAGCCTTTCTTTTTCGGACAAATTTCTCATCCCGCCGGCTCCGGACATGTTTTGCTGCCCATTCCCCGCACCTTCATCTGACGAGGGAGCAGTTTGTTCTTTGCCGTACGCCTCTCTCTCCCGTATTTGCAACGCTAACTCCGGATGAGCCAGAAGCCCCCGTCCGATCATAACACGGGTCACCTCCGGAAAACGGGCACAAATCCGGTCATAATCCTCCAGAGAACAGATATCACCATTGTAGCACAACGGCATGTTACAGCGCTGCATCGCTTCCGCAAACATATCCAGATTTGGTGTATTTTTGTAATAATCCTTTTGCACCCGCGGATGAATGATCAGCTCCTCCACCGGATACTGATTATAAATATCAATGATCTCCGGAAATTCCTCCGGATCATCCACTCCTAATCTTGTTTTGATGGATATTTTCAGCGGACATTCCCGGTAGATTTCCTCCAGAAACCGGTCAAGCGCCACGGTTCTTGCCAGAAAACCGGATCCCTTCCCCTTAGAAACCACAGTCCGGGCCGGACAGCCCAGATTCAAATTAACCGTATCGTAGCCCAGCTCCGCCATCTGCCCGGCTACCCGCAAAAACTCTTCCGCACGGTTGCTCATAATCTGCGGAATGAGACATCCCACCTGATTATTCTCCGGCAGGATGTCTCTCATCTCCTTATTTCTCAGACGTTTGCTGTCTGTCGCTGTAATGAAGGGAGTGAAATAGCGGTCAATCCCTCCATAATATTTTTCAAAAACATTCCGGAATACATATCCGGTAATACTCTCTAAGGGTGCAAAATACACCTGCATGACAGTTCTCCATTCTATTATAAATATCGTTCATATTTCAGTCATGCTGTGGCACCGGACCGCTTCTTTCTACTGTACCAGCTGTGCCGGTGGTGTATGAAGTATCTTCCGGACCGGAAGTATACTGACTATAATGTTGACAGTAAACATAGCAAGGATCAACAATGCCGCCATCCACCATGGGAACAGGAGATAAATCTCCAGCGACGGAATTGAGGTGATAAATTTGATGACTCCACTGGTGATCAGGATGGCAGGAATACATGTGTACGCTGTCATCATGACCATCTCCAGCATATATGCCTTGAGAATACTTCCCGGCGAAATACCGATCAGCCGGTAAACTGTCAGTTCTTCGCTTCGTGCCATTGCATTTGACTTTATAGTAAAATATATCATAATCAGTGATAATACTGCAACTGCTATTGTCACAATATATCCGGCATTCAGGCCGCTTTCCTTCTGCTCCTTCTGATATTCCTCGATCTGAAGCTGTGCATTACTCTGTGCCCGCACTTTGAAATAATCCTTATAGTCTTTACCTTTTTTCTCAAAACAGGCTATGGTTCCCTCTACATCATCGGTATATACCTGAAACTGCTTGGCATTTACCACATAAGCCATACGGATCTCCTCACATTTGTCCTTCGGAAGCACATACTCCGCACCACTGTCCAACGGACATTTCCCTACGATCTTACATGTATCCAGTCCAAGCTTCTGCTCTGCCTGACCCGTGATCATCTCACCGCTCTGCCATCTTTTCTGGTGCTCGTAGTCCTGATACTGATTTTCGTCCACAAGGATCTGATTTCCCTTCAGCTTCACATCCCCATATTCTTCCGGATACGCCTGGCGCAGCTCCTCATCCGACATAATCTTTTTGTCTCCGTAATTCATTCCGAAGGCTACATACGGACTCACATAAACAGAGGGCTCTCCTGTGTCAGATACACCTACAATCTCCAGCTCAAGATTTGAAATTGTGGTAATGACCTTTAAACCCAGCAAAGACTCTTCCTTGTTGTAAAGAGACGCTACAACGCTTCCGGACTTTTGGAAGGTAGATAAGAGCCACTTGTCAATCACAAGCTCTTTCCGGTTCTTTGGCAGACGTCCGCATACCAGATCCTCCTCCTTCAGCTCACTGTAATCTACCGCTGAAAAATTATCAATTTTAGCATTGACCTGTTTCAACTGACGGAAGCCGTCATAGCTCAGGTTTAATGTTCCCTGTTGCAATGCGTTATATTTGATATCGGAAGTCAGCGTTTCCTGACAATATTTTTCTACTGCCTTAGACACCTCGCTGTCATCCCCGTTTGCCGGCTCCAGCTGTACCGTCACATAATGCGAATCCTGCGTCACGACCTCCTGCTTGTTGATATCATGCTGCATCATAAAATCTGCAAGTGCAAGCACCAGCAGAACGGAAGTTGCCAAAAGGATCCCCACGATAAAACGATGTTTTTTCCCAAGCATTCTTATGTTTTCGCAGGCAAGCTTCCAGATCTGTCCCATAGGCAGCCCCATACTCCGTCCTGCCTTGAGTTTTGGCAAATGATAGGATATTTCCTCCATCTGGCTCTGATCCAGCTTTGGACGGCTTGCATCCCGCATTACACAGCCGGATTCCTCTCCTGTCAGCACCAGCTCCACATTGTCCTCCGTCTCAATGTAAAGCTTTCCGTCCTTCCATGCCAGATTGATGTGAAGCTTTCCCTCCGGCTGCTCCTCCAGATCATCCCGATGGAATTTTTCCCGGTACAGGGACAGGTCAATAAAATCTTCCTCTACCCTCTGCTGCTCCATGTCTTTCAGATAAATATCGGAATCATCAATTTTCTGATAACTGCCGCTTGGATCATTGGCATAATCCCGCTTGATCTCTCCATCCTGAATCTCTATAATGCGGTCAGCAAAGAATTTGGCGATCGCCTTCTCATGAGAAACTAAAATCACAAGGCATTCTTTTGAAATACTTTTCAGAATGCTCATGGTTTTCAGGGTATTTTCCTCATCCAGATTACCCGTAGGCTCATCGGCCAGAATGATCTCCGGCGACTTCACAAGTGCTCTTGCAATGGAAACTCTCTGCTGCTGTCCACCGGAAAGCTGCGAGATGCGCTTCTTTTTGTAGCGGGACATCCCCAACGCCTCCAAAACATAATCCACACGCTCATCTTTCTGCTCCTCCGTCAGATCAAATACATTCAGAGCCAGCTTCACATTGTATGCTACCGTATAATCCTGCAGCAGATAATAATTCTGGAAAATATAACCAAATTTCTGGTTTCGGAGACGTTCGATCTTGTTCTGCTCATACTTTCGAAGCACCACATCATCAACCTTGACTGTGCCGCTTTTGAAGGTATCCAGTCCTCCAATGGTGTTCAGCAGAGTGGTCTTTCCTGATCCGCTCTCTCCCAGAATACACACAAGCCCCCGGTCCCCCAGCTCCAGACTGACCTCTTTTAATACATGGTTTTCATTGGACTTGCCTTTATTAAAATATTTATCGAGTTTTTCTATTTTTATCATTTCTTATTCCTCCATTCTGTCCCCGTTTAATGACCGGAACCGACTTATTCCTGTCTCAACGTACGATTAAAAAAGAATACCGTCAAAAACAGCAGGACCGCATTATACACGATAAACAGAACAAAGCCTATGATTCCGTAATAAAACATCATATTGCGGATAAAGGATACACCTGTCTGCTGCAGAATCACCATAATGATCGCTGTAACGATCACCGCTGCAATACAGTGAATTCCCATTTCCAGATATGTGATCCTGCCCATCTGCCTGCGCCTCATTCCTATAAAACGTAATACACTGTAATCCTTTTTCTTGATCTTCAAAATGGAGCGAATGATCAGGATCTGCAAGATTGCAAGTGCGATCAGGATCAGAGTGGAGATTCCAATAACCTCCAGTCTTTTATATACCTTTTCCTGTACATATTTTGTGGCACTTACCTGATATGTGCTGATAGCGTCATACCCCATATCCTGCAGCTCCCGAAGCACCTTATCGGTTTTGCTGTAATTTGCAATATACACACTTGCCTGTGTGGTTCCGATATTGTAATAATCCCTCAGCTTCTGGTAAATCTCCGGGCTGACCTCGATAAAATCTCCTCCCTGCTGACTGAAATCTTCGGCATATTCAATATCTATCGAGATACGATTGGCTTTTTGGGACGTTTCCTCCGAATCTGTTTCCAGACCGGCTGCTTTCATATTCTGATCGATCTCATCCGCCTGCGCACTGGCCGTATCGTTACCGGATTCTTCCTTTTCTATATGAAGAACTCCCTGCTGCCCCGAAAATGCCATTTTCAGATCACTCGGAACAAGTCCATAACCGGTGGATGGTATGACATAGTTCTCTGAAACACGCACCTGATTGTCTTTGAGATCATCGGCAACAACGACATACACCGGTTTCATGGTCCCATAATATTTCTCATATCTCATGTCCCAGCAAAACTCTCCCCACACCACGAACTTATCTATGCCATATGTCAGCATCTGGCATAGCTCCGGATGAAAATACACCTGTCTTGTATTATCCTTTAATATCCCCACGATCTTCAGATCCTGAAAGCAGCTTTCTCCCTCTTTCCACAAATTTTCGGATGAAAAATAGCACCGGATCTGACTGTTCAGCTTCTTTTTGTCTGTGGTATACAGCACGATCTCATTTCGTTCCTTCGGAAGGCGGCCTGATGCCAGATCCGACTTGGTGATCGCCGTGGAGGATTTCATAAAATGTGTTTTGTCCAACAAGCGGATTCCCTGATTCTTTTCTTCCTCTGTCATACCATCGTTATCCACATTTGTAATCTGCTTATCCTGACTGCCGTGAGTCTTTTCGTAATCCTTATCCTCTTCTATGTAATAATTGATATCATTGGCATAATCGCAAAGATCTGTCATGGTTACATATTTTACACCGGCGATTGCCGCCTGATCCTTCTCGGTCAATACACTGTTGTCCGGATGACGCACTACCAGACGGGTATCATTTTTCTGCAGATAAGCATCACTGTTATACTCTTTTGTGATTCTGTCATCCCGATACACCAACAACTCCCCGATAAACAGGAATGACACTACTGCCGTGATCAGAAAAAAGGTAAAGAACAGTCCCGCTCTTGCCTTTTGCATTTTGATATTTTTTAACGCAAAAAAATTCTCCAGATGCTTTTTTTTCGTTTTTTCTCCTGAGTTGCTTTTAATTTCACCTTCGGAGGGATTCTGGTGGTCCTGATCCACATTTTCATCCCGCTTATTCACAGGAACATCAGTTACCACCTCTCCATCGTGAAGCCGGATTCTTCTGGTAACATACGGTTCCGCCTGATCATAATTGTGCGTTACCATGATCACCAGTTTCTCATGGGATAACCGCTCCAGAATCTCCACAATCTGTTCTCCCGTCTCACTGTCCAGATTGCCGGTCGGCTCATCTGCCACAATGATATCGGTATTCTTTGCCAGCGCTCTGGCAATCGAAAGCCTCTGCTTCTGTCCGCTGGAAAGCTGTGATGCTCTCTGCGCCGCCTGCTCCGTCAGACCTACCTGCTCCAGATAAGCCATTGCCTCTTCCTTCGAGCTTTCCGGGTTCTTTCCCTGGATCACCAATGCCGCAAGAATATTATCCAGTGCCGTATAGTGATTGATCAGACTGTAATCCTGAAACACAAATCCGATCTTATTGCGCCGGTACTCCTCCCAATCCTGATCATCATATTGGAAGGTCGGCTCTCCCCGGAAGTACATTTCTCCTTCATCAAAAGGAAGCATTCCACTGATCACATTCAAAAGAGTGGATTTTCCTCCTCCGCTCTCTCCGGTGATCGCCACAAACTCTCCCATGGAAAATTCCAGATTGATCTTACGCAGTGCCTGCGTGACAGATGTATCGGAATAATAATATTTGCTGATATTCTGCAGCCGCAATATCGTCTCTGCCATATCGTTCTCCTTTCGTCCATTTCGCTACATCAATCCTATCATAGAAAAAAGCAAAAAAAATCACTGCAAATTTCATAAAATTTACAGTGATTTTTTCAGTTGCACGAATTATTAAATCTAAAGTACACGAATTATTCAATCTTTCTTATTCGTATCTCTCTTAAATTCTTACAAATTTCTTAAGATTTTATTTAATGCTTTCCAGCAAGATCAATGCGGATCAAAGCCTTCTTCAGTGCAAGCTCTGCACGGACCATATCTACCTCTTTAGAACCGCTTGTCAGTCTGCGTTCTGCACGTTCCTTGGCTTTCCGGGCACGGTTGGCATCGATCTCATCCGGCCATTCGCATGACTCCGCCAGCACAGTGACCTTGTCCTTCTGGATCTGCACGAAACCATCATGAAGCGCTGCCTCCCGGACATTTCCGTCCGTCTTGATCCGCAGCACACCCGGCTCCAGGATCGTCGTCAGCGGAATATGCCCCGCTAGCACACCGATCTCGCCCTCTGTGGTCTTCATCTCTACCATATCCACAGCTTCATTAAAAAACACACGGGTCGGAGAGATGATCTGCAAATGAAATGTTTTTTCAGCCATCTAAGCCCCCCTTATTTGGATGCCGAAGCTGCACGCTCTACGACGTCATCAATACTGCCGGCATTCAGGAAATAGCTCTCCGGAATCGCATCATGCTTACCATCCAGAATCTCCTGGAAACCACGGATTGTCTCAGATACCGGTACATATTTGCCGGGAAGTCCTGTAAACTGTTCTGCTACATGGAACGGCTGTGACAGGAATCTCTGTACCTTTCTTGCACGGTTTACTACCAGCTTATCCTCCTCGGAAAGCTCGTCCATACCAAGAATGGCGATAATATCCTGCAACTCCTTATATCTCTGAAGAAGCTCCTGTACGCTTCTGGCTACCCGGTAATGCTCCTCTCCTACGATATGCGGATCAAGGATACGCGATGTGGACTCCAGCGGATCTACTGCCGGATAAATACCCAGCTCTGCGATGGAACGCGCCAGTACAGTTGTTGCATCCAGATGTGCAAAGGTATTGGCCGGAGCAGGGTCTGTTAAGTCATCGGCAGGCACATATACAGCCTGTACCGAAGTGATAGATCCCTTTTTGGTAGATGTGATACGCTCCTGCAGCGCACCCATCTCGGTCTGCAGTGTCGGCTGATAACCTACGGCACTAGGCATACGTCCAAGAAGTGCTGACACCTCAGAACCAGCCTGTGTAAAACGGAAAATATTATCAATGAACAAGAGGACATCCTTACCGGAACGGTCACGGAAATTCTCTGCCATAGTAAGTCCTGTCAGACCTACACGCATACGCGCTCCAGGCGGCTCATTCATCTGACCGAATACCATGGTGGTCTTGTCAATAACACCGGACTCGATCATCTCATAATAAAGATCGTTACCCTCACGGGTACGCTCTCCTACACCGGTAAACACAGAATATCCACCATGCTCCTGCGCGATATTTGTGATCAGCTCCTGGATCAGTACGGTCTTACCTACACCGGCACCTCCAAAGAGACCGATCTTACCACCCTTCTGATATGGACACAGAAGATCAACGACCTTGATACCTGTCTCAAGAATCTCTGTGGCTGTAGACTGCTCCTCAAAGGATGGTGCTTTTCTATGAATTGGATCATACTGTACGTCCGTTGGTGCCGGCTTCTCATCGATCGGCTCACCCAGTACGTTAAACATACGTCCCAGCGTTGCCTCACCAACCGGTACACTGATCGGACCGCCGGTAGCTTCCGCTGTCATACCACGCTTTAATCCATCAGTAGGACCCATGGCGATACAACGCACGGTGTCATCTCCCAGATGCTGTGCCACCTCAACCACCAGCTTTTTCCCATCTTCCAATGGGACATTTACTGCATCGTTGATCTCAGGCAGTCCACCCTCTGGGAATTTGATATCAAGGACGGCACCAATAATCTGCGTCAGCTTACCTGTCTTTAAATCTGCCATCTTTCTTATCTCACTCCTTTTTACTATATTTCTGCTGTACTTTGCCTATCCTTCAGCAAGGTACTATTTCAATCATTTTTTCATTTCTTATCATTACTGGATCGCCGAAGCACCGGCAATGATCTCTGTCAGCTCCTGTGTAATAGACGCCTGACGGGCACGGTTATAACGCAGGGACAGATCACTGATCATATCCTCCGCGTTGCTCGTTGCAGAATCCATCGCCTGCATGCGGGCTCCATTCTCGCTGGCATACGCCTCGGTCAGACCGCCAAAGATCAGACTGTTGATATACTTTGGCACAATGGCGTCCAAAGCTTCCTCTGCCGCCGGCTCATAATTCATCAGCGTAATGCGCTCCAGCGGATCAGCCGCCTCCTCGCTCTCCGATGTAATATCGTCTGCATCGATCGGCAGAAGCTTTACCATTGTCGGAATCTGTACCACGGTGTTTTTGAATATGGTGTAAACCAGATAGATCTCACCAATATTGCCCATGGTAAACTGGCTGAGGACATCTTTTCCCACAGCAATCGCATCATCATACATAGGACCATTCATGGCTTCCGAATAATCATTTACGATCTCATATCCCAGATGCTCCAGTGCGTCACGGCCCTTGGTTCCCACGGAAAAAATCTTTGTATTGTCCGGGGTAAAACGATCATCCTTGGAGATCATTTTGACAATGTTGGAATTGTAACCACCTGCCAGTCCACGGTTGGATGACACAACGATCACAGCCTTCTTGTCCGACGTTCCTTTCTGCAGGAAAGGATGAGACATCTGTCCGGACTTTGCGATCATTCCGGCTACCGTCTCATACATCGTATCAAAATACGGCTTGGATTCCTCGGCATTCTGCTTTGCCTTGGTCAGCTTAACCGAAGACACCAGCTTCATTGCCTTAGTGATCTGCTCCGTACTCTGTACGCTCTCCTTCCTCCGTTTAATATCTCTCATAGAGGCCATATGATTTGTTCCTCCATTCTATTTTCTTTCTACGATACATCTGCGACAGCAGCTTATTTTACAAAATCTGCCTTGAACTCCTCGATGGCTTTTACAAGCTTCTCCTCAATCTCCTTACTCATCTCGCCCTTCGTGCGGATCTCGTCAGGAATTTCCGGATACCTGGTATCGACATACTCAAAGAGTCCCTTCTCAAACTCAAGGATCTGATCCAGCTCAATATCGATCAGATATTTCTTGGTTGCTGCATAAATGATCATAACCTCGTTTTCTACAGGCATCGGATTATACTGATCCTGCTTCAGGATCTCGCGGATACGCTCTCCCTGTGCCAGCTGTGCTTTTGTCTCCGGGTCCAGATCAGAACTGAACTGGGAGAATGCTGCCAGCTCACGGAACTGCGCCAGCTCGATACGGATCGGTCCGGCAATCTTCTTCATTGCCTTGATCTGCGCTGCGCCACCAACACGGGATACAGACAGTCCGGCGTTTACTGCCGGACGGAATCCGGAGTTGAACATCTCTGTTTCCAGATAAATCTGACCATCTGTAATAGAAATTACGTTGGTCGGAATATATGCTGATACATCGCCTGCCTGAGTCTCAATGATCGGCAGAGCTGTCAGGGAACCGCCGCCCAGCTTGTCAGAAAGTCTGGCTGCACGCTCCAGCAGACGGGAATGCAGATAGAATACATCTCCAGGGAATGCCTCACGTCCCGGTGGACGCTTGAGCAGTAAGGAAAGGGTACGGTATGCTGCTGCATGCTTGGTCAGATCATCATAAATGATCAGCACGTCCTCTCCTGACTCCATCCACTCTTCACCGATGGCACATCCGGAATAAGGAGCGATATACTGTAACGGTGCCAGCTCACTTGCTGTTGCCGCAACGATCGTTGTATAATCCATCGCACCGTACTCATCCAGCTTCTTTACGATGGTAGCTACGGTAGATGCTTTCTGGCCAATGGCAACATAAATACATTTTACTCCCTGACCCTTCTGATTGATGATCGTGTCGATGGCAATGGCCGTCTTTCCTGTCTGACGATCACCGATGATCAGCTCACGCTGTCCTCTTCCGATCGGCACCATGGAATCAATCGCCTTAATACCTGTCTGCAGCGGTGTGTCTACGGATTTTCTGGAAATAACGCCCGATGCCACACGCTCGATCTGACGATATTTCTCGGTTTCGATAGGTCCTTTTCCATCAATTGGCTGTCCCAGTGCATTGACAACTCGTCCCAGCATGGCATCCCCTACCGGTACCTCAACCACCCGGCCTGTGGTCTTAACCACATCACCTTCATTGATGTTTTTATGATCACCTAAGAGTACTGCACCGACATTATCTTCCTCCAGGTTCTGTACCATTCCAAATATGTCATTTGGAAATTCCAGGAGCTCGCCCTGCATGGCATTTTCCAGACCATGAATACGGGCAATACCATCCGCCACCTGAATGACAGTACCGGTATCAGATACATCGAATTTGGTACTGTAATGTTTAATCTGTTCCTTGATCACGGAACTGATCTCTTCCGGTTTCAAATTCATGATACTCCTCCATTCAACTTGCTATTTCAGCAAACACAGAAGACTTTTTATTCTTTGCATTTGCCTGTTTCATTCGATAACTGAATCTCCGACAAGGATTTCGCCATATTATTCAGCTTTGTTTTTATACTGCTGTCCACTACCCTGTCGCCGATCTGGATCTTCATTCCACCGATCAGCGCCGGATCAACTTCATATTTCATCACAAACGACTCATACTTTGTCGTCTCAAGCAGTCTCTTTTCCACAGCGTCCTTTTCCGCATCCTTCAAAGGCACTGCCGATGTCACATGTGCTACGCCAATCTTTTTATATTCTCTGCACTCATCAACGAAATAGGACAAAATATCATAGATTTCCTTAAATCTGCCCTTATCCTCGATGGTCAGGAAAAATCCCGTCAGCTCATCACTCACTCTGCCATGAAAAACAGTTTCCAGTACGGAACATTTCTCCTCCACACAAATCTTCGGATGACACATCAGCTTCACGAAATCTTCATTGTCGTCTAACACCTGTATGACCGCTTCCACTTCCTCCATCAGGGCATCCAGCTTGTTTTCCTCAACAGCCAGCTCAAAAAGAGCCTCGCCATAGGTTTTTGATACTAACTTAGCCATGTCTCATCACCCATCTCTTTTAAAGTGTCCTCGATCAACTGTGACTGTTTACCCTCGTCAAGAGAAACCTCAATGACCTTTCCGGCCATTGCCGTTGCAACAGAGATCATTTCCTGTTTCACTTCGTCCTTGACTTTATTCTTTTCCAGCTCTACCTCGCGGTTCGCACGCTCCAGGATGCGGTTTGCCTCCTCCTTCGCCTCACCTACGATAGCTGTCTCCTTCTTCAGAGCTTTCTTTCTGGTCTCAGAAAGGATCTCCTCTGATTCCTTATCAACGTTTTTCAGTTTCTCATCATACTCTTCTTTAAACTGAATCGCGTCTGCTTTTTCCTTTGCCGCTGTCTCCATCTCCTGACGGATCGTTTCCTGACGCTTCTGCATCAGATTACGCGCCGGATTAAATAATAAATATGACAAAAACAGAAAAAGGAAAAACATAGCCAGAATGGTGATCAGACTGTCAAAGATCAACTGCGGATCCAGTCCGAAAATATAATCACCAAGCCCACTCTGTGCTAAAGCTACATTCATTACACTCACCTGTGTTCTGCCTCCTTTCAACAGTTTTTATCGCGAAATTACAGCTTGCTGTATAAAGGATTGGCAAATAACAGGATCAGCGCAATAACGAGACCATAAAGACCTGTTGTCTCGGCAACGGCCTGACCAAGAAGCATGGTAGACATGATATCACCCTTCGCACCCGGATTACGTCCAACGGCAGAAGCACCATAACCTGCTGCAATACCCTGACCTACACCAGGACCGATACCTGCGATAACTGCAAGACCTGCACCAATTGCAGAACCCATTAAAACTAAACCTTCGTTTGTAATATTCATTATAATATCCTCCTTAATTTAAAATCCTTTTGAATTACTCTGTTTCACCGATCGCATCCGCAACAAAGCACATGGTCAGCATACAGAACACGTACGTCTGAATACATCCGGAAAAAACATCCAGATACGCATGAAGTGCCGCCGGCCATACCAGTGTCAGAACCTTTGGCAGCAAACCATAGAGCAGTCCCATCATAACCGTTCCCGATAAGATATTACCGAAGAGACGGAGAGACATTGAAATCGGCGTTGAAAACTCACTGATCAGGTTCATTGGGAAGAACAAAAAGACTGGTTCAAACAATCCCTTGATCTTGCCGAACTTCTGATACTTAAATCCATTAAACTGGATCATAAACCATGTGATCAGCGCCAGCGGAAACGTGACTCCGTAATCTGCGGTTGGTGCTCTAAGTCCTAATAGCCCGGACAGGTTACAGACCAGAATGAATATAAAGAGTGCACTGACATAGTTGCGGAATTTCAAAGCATTTTTGCTGCCCATGGAACCCGCCACCATCTTGTCCAGCATCTCTACGATCAGCTCGATCGCATTCAAAAATGGTCCCGGTACTTCATTTGGATCTGCTTTCCGGATAGCACGGTTTGCAAATAACGCAAATACCAGAATCGCCAGAATAACGATGATCATAGATATATGCGTTGTCGTCAGATAGACATCCTGCCCCATAAACCGCAGCTTTGTATATCCGTGGATAAAGAAATCCACCTGTGCGCTGCTGTCAGCATAGACAGGCATTGCATTGCCCAGCCCCTGTGAAATGGCTAAGACCCTGATTCCCACATTCTCACCTTCCTTTTTTAGTTTTTTGTTGGAAACAACTGTTTCCGTCGATACGGACTATCACCCTTCGCCGTATCATTTATATGTGTAAACCACCGCATAGCGGCGAATACTCATCACAATCTGTCATTGTTATGACTTCACCGAAGAACCCTTGTGCGACGCCATAAGCCTGTGAATCTTCGGCTGCATAAAGGCAGATATTTTCATTCCAAACATCCCAAGCACTGTTCCAACCGGATGAATGTAACGGTACTGTGTCATGGCCAACGCCAGAACAACCGCCATTACCAGAAATCTTTTCATCGCAGAAGCCTGAATATGCCTCCCCGCATGAGTCGCATCCATATCCAGCGCAATATCCAGATGGTGGTACATATGCCAGAGAAGCCACGCAGCTGCTGCCAGTCCCACCAAAAGTCCACACGCCACTGCCAGCCTGTGCCGGGATACGATCATCAGGATCACCAGCACCAGGATCCCCCATACTGCCAGACCTGCCATCAGTTCCTTTAAGGTCTGCTTTGCCTGTCTCATACGAATCCTCCATATCTCTTAATGCTTCTCCGTTTTATCCTTTGCAGCATCGGAGATATCCTTCATGCTTTCCACGCGGGCACGCTCCTGCCCCTGTTTTTTTAACTCTTCTATATACTGAAGCCGCTCATGCTCTTTCCTCATATCTTCTGAATAAAAGGACTTTGTCAGATAATAAACATTGCGAAAGGCCGCTCCGATTCCCAGCACGATCATAATCACAAACCATATCTGCGTATGAAACTGCCCGTCCAGCCACCAGCCGATCCAGCCGCTGAGACAGATCGGCACCAATATCGTAATGCTGATCTGCGATACCATCGCAAATGCCTTCAATATATTTTTTTCCTTTTTGTTCATGACTATAACACCATTTTCAAATTCTTTCGCAGTCCCGAAAGATTGCACAAAAAATCTACATATACGGGTCTATTATATAATAAATTATACAAAAAGTCCACAGGATACTTCTTCCTGATCACTCATTTCAATTTGTATAAAAAATCATTTACAATCCCTCACAAGCCCGTTATAATATTCTGTAATAATTTAATGACGTGAACGAAACGCATATTCACAAAGGAGAATACCATGGAAACGATTCATTTGTACCGTAGGCGTTATATGCCTGATGAAACAGTGGAACTGAAGGACGATCTGATCCTTTACCGGGATGACAATATTCTTGTGACAAAATGGAATATTCTGAAACCGCGCAAAGATATTGACCACGGTATTTCTGTGTATTATATGAAAGACGGCTTCAAGATCAGCAAGGTCTTTGATGCCAATGACAAGCTTGTGTACTGGTATTGTGATATTATCGAAACAGAATACCGCCCGGAGGAAAATACATACATTTTCCACGACCTTCTGATCGACGTTCTGATCTACCCGGACAAACACGTTGAAGTCGTGGATCTCGATGAATTTGCAGACTTCACGGAAAATCTGACACTGCCGGCCCCACTTCTGGCAAAGGCTCTGCGCCGGACAAACAATCTCCTGCGTTTTATTTACGAGGGTCATTTAGATGAGCTCACCGAGCCGATCACATCCAGAGAATAAAAGAATAGGCTAAAATCGTAGTACTTCTTAACAGCGTACTTTGCTGTTATAGAAGTACTTTTTACTCTAGTTGCGGGCTTTTCTGTTTATATATTCCGTCTTATACTTCGAATACACGATCGTCTGATCATGATAAAGCCCATAATATCCCGACATCAGATAACTTACACTGATTCCCAGCAGGAAAAACGGCACACCATGGTATCCAAACAGCTCAAACGCGATCAACATTGACGTGATCGGGCAGTTGGTCACACCACAGAAAACAGACATCATACCCACTGCCGCACACAGCGACGGAGAAATCCCCACGATATGACCGAACAGGCATCCAAAGGTAGCTCCCACAAAAAATGACGGCACGATCTCGCCACCTTTAAATCCCGCTTCCAGCGTCAACGCCGTAAAAACAATTTTCCATACAAACGCCAGCGGCTCCACGTTCCCCTGAATCGCCCGCTGGATCACCGGCACACCGGCCCCCATATAATCATCGGTCTGCAAAATGATCGTCAGCAGAATGATCACCAGAGAAGACACAATAATTCTTATATATGGATTCTTTAGTTTATTCCGGTAAAAATCTCCCAGAGAATGAAGTGCCATACAAAACACAACGCTGAGAGCAGCACAACAAAGAGCCAGTCCAATGACCTTTAAGCTTGGAACAACCTCAAAAAGCGGCATCTGTCGTATTTTAAATACATTAGGACCAATCCCCATATGGTTTGCAAACTTCGAAGCCACCAATGAAGAAAATACACATGGAACCAGAGCAGCATAATACATTACACCGACACTGACTACCTCCATAGAAAATATTGATGCGGCAATCGGAGTTCCGAAAATAGCGGAAAACGCTGCACTCATACCGCACATAACCACAATACGCTGATCCTTCTCATCAAAGCAAAACAGCTTGCCAAGCTGCTGCCCAATACTGCCGCCAAGCTGCAGCGCCGCGCCCTCACGTCCGGCACTTCCACCAAACAAATGCGTAATGATCGTGGAAATAAAGATCAACGGCGCCATCCGGAAGGGCACTTCCGCTTCCGCATGAATGGAGGAAAGTACCATATTGGTGCCCTTATCATTCTTGTACCGGAATACACCGTACAAAAAAACGATCACTACACCGGCCAAAGGCAGACACAGGATCAGCCATGGATTCTCCGTCCGGAATGACGTCACCTGACGCAGACAAAAAGCAAACAACGTACTGAATGCCCCGACAAAAAGCCCTACAAACGCAGAGAAAATCCCCCAGCGTATAAAAACTGCGAGATTTCTCATTATTCTTCCTATATAAAACCGGATCATTTTTATCTGACGCATAATTTCCCTCTTCCATCTGCAATGCTTTCCTACAACTCGTTATAAATAATAAAAATCAGCAATGCCAAAACCAAGCTTGTTAATGTTCCCAGCAGATACTTATTTCTAAACTCTGTCTCCTTTAAATCGTTTGTTCTCGCCCAAGTTTTTATCGTAATTATTATCGCAATAGCAGAAAAATTTCCTAAACAGGCAAAAACAACTGTCAAGATCCGTTCCATAACTCCTATCATAGAACCAACATCAAACATACCCGTCTCATTTGAATTAGGATAAATATCCTGAATCAATTTATTAATCATTATTGAGCATGGCATTATCAGCGCAAGACACAAAAAAACAATTTTCAACGCTTCATAATAACGGCCGGCATCACAGTTGAACCCAAAAATGCGTAATATTACGCACAAAACTCCCATATGCAGCATCTGATCAATAATAAAGACAACTGTTTGTTTCATTTTCTTGTTAAAATAACAAGCCGTTGCATCTATCAATATATGTGTTGCCAATAATATTGCTATGGCACCAGTTGCAGATTTCCATCCCGCCACAAAATACAACACCAAAAACGGCACAATATACAGCACGGAATGCATTAGTAAATATTCTCCATTAAACCATATATTATTTTTACACTTCTGACATTCTCCGCACAATTCTCCCTTTGCTGCATTTTTACATCTTGCGACCTTTATTGTCTGCAAGTAAAAATCACCAATCAAATGGAATATCAATAAAATCAAATAGTTTTCCATATATCCTCCCCTAGTAAATCAAATATCGCTTTATCCCTTGTTCTCCTTTCCTTTATTCTTGCTGATATTATATATCTGTCGATATTTTGCCGAGAAGTATTCATAATTCGAGCAATTTCTGTTGACATACCACGAACCCAAAATTCATCCATATAAAATGACAGCTTGTCATCTTTCTTTGCATTATATAAATTTCTATTTTCATACAGCATTTCATAATTTATGACAGGCATTTCCTGACTCTCCTGTCTTCTATACCCCATGCTCCAATATTCTTGTTCTAACAATTTGTATCTATTGTCCAATAACCAGCTATAAAACGAAATATCCTCCCAGCTATCCTTAAGGGGCAGCATAATATCTGATATAATCTCAATTATATTTGCAATCTGCGGTTGTCTCAACCTGATCTGCTGAGTTGATAAACAAAATTCATTTAAATATCTGTCATATTTTGAATTTGTATTAAAGCATATGACATTACTTTTTTTTCGTTTAACTGCATTGATCGCATCCCTGGCCAAATAATATGCTTCTCCATCAAAAGCAGACGACGTCCATTCTTCCACGTCATACTTTATTTTGCCATATCCTATACCACACCTTATCTTAATAGGATATATTAAAAGCTGTAATTTTTTAATATATAAAAATGCGGCTTGTAAATCAAAAAACAACCCCTGAAATTCATCCCCTGCACTAGATACTACCTTTTTCTTTATTCCTTGTCCATATATAGTATTTAGATAATCCACGCATCCCATTAATACATTTTGTACATCATATCGATCATAATATTTCCGGGACTCTACTACATCAAACATTATCGCTGCATATTTCATGTAATTCACCTCATACCATATACTTTATCTTATGATCCAAAACTGTGCAACTCTTTTTTGTTGCTTTTCCTTTTCGCAACGTATATACGTTGCTTTTTTAAAAAGGCAGCTCTTTTTTGTTGCTTTTTTGCCATAAAGCCACCGGGCAGAGCGGTACAGATTCTCCAGTCTCTCAGTCCCAGCGGTGCAAACAGAGGCGGGCATAGGAGCAGCCACGGATACTTTCCCCTTGTCTACTTAAACTTTACTGCCGTGCCATACGCGATCACCTCTGCTGCTCCCTGCATTACTGCCGAGGACGCATAGCGCACATTCACAACGGCATCTGCACCCATGCTCTCCGCCTCCATCACCATTCTCTTGGTGGCAAGTGCCCGCGCCTCCGTCATCATTTCATTGTACGCCTTCAACTCGCCGCCCACCAGAGTCTTCAGGCTCTGTGTAATATCTCTTCCAACATTCTTGGACTGAATTGTGCTTCCCTTCACCAGCCCCAGCATCTCCAGTTCCTTTCCGGTAATGTAATCAGTATTTACTAAGATCATCTTCTTCTCCTCCATCGATTTCTTTGATTCTTTCCATGCAGACATATATCATCGCTCCGCCTAACGCCGCCGGGATTACTGCCAGCACCACCTTGAGCACTACCGGTACAAGGCTGATGACCAGGCAGAAATAAAGCAGATAATACAGAACGATCAATACAGTAATAACAATCGGTGCTATCTTCTTTTTCTGATGTGCGTCCATACATTCCTCTCCTTTGATATGATGAGAATATTGTAGCATATATTTACACATAACTCCAATCCTTTCTCATGGTAGATGCTAATTTTGCAGTATTAGGCGTTAATTTTGCAATATGCCCTCTATTTCACGGCGATCGTGTCTGCGCATATCATCCCATCACGCCCATACACACCAATCTCACCAGAAATGCCGCAATCCATGCTACTGCACATTGCCATAGCACAACACCCACGGCCCATTTTCCACCAAGCTCTCTTTTAATAGAGGCAACTGCTGCCACGCAAGGCGTATAGAGCAGGCTGAATATCAGCAGGGAAACAGCAGACACCGGAGACAGTACGGAACCAATGCTGCCGCCAAACAGAATTCCCAACGTAGATACCACGCTTTCCTTTGCCATAAAGCCGCTTAGAAGTGCCGTACAGATTCTCCAGTCCCCAAGACCAAGCGGTGCAAACAACGGCACCAGCAGAGAGGAGACAACCGCAAGAATACTGTCTGCCGAATCTTCTACCATGTTCAGACGCAGATTAAAGCTTTGCAGGAACCATACAACAATCGTTGCGATCAGAATAACCGAAAACGCCTTCTGCAAGAAATCCTTTGCCTTCTCCCACAGAAGCTGTGCCACATTCTTTGCCCCCGGCAGACGGTAGTTTGGCAGCTCCATAACAAACGGCACCGGCTCTCCCTGAAAAAGGGTACTCCTGTATAAAAATGCAACAAGAATCCCCATAACAATGCCAAATAGATAAAGTCCCGCCATGATAAGTGCCCCATGTCCCGGAAAAAATACGCTGACAAAAAAAGAATAAATCGGCAGTTTTGCCGTACAGCTCATAAACGGTGTTAATAATATCGTCATCTTGCGGTCCCGTTCACTGGTCAGCGTGCGGGTTGCCATCACAGCCGGCACAGTACACCCAAAACCAATCAGCATCGGTACAATACTGCGGCCGGACAGACCAATCTTGCGCAGCAGTTTATCCATCACAAATGCTACGCGGGCAATATAGCCGCTGTCCTCCATCAGCGACAGAAAGAAAAACAGCGTTACAATAATCGGCAGAAAACTCAGCACACTTCCCACACCGGTAAAAATACCATCAATGATCAGGCTGTGTATTGCTTCATTCACCTGAAGTGCAGTAAGTCCTGTGTCCACCATATCGGACACAGCATCAATCCCCATCTGCAAAATCTTTTGCAGCCAGGCACCGATCACATTAAACGTCAGATAAAAAACAAGTACCATAATTCCAATAAAGCACGGAATTGCTGTATATTTCCCCGTCAATACACGATCAATACGCTCGCTGCGGATCCGTTCCCGGCTCTCCTTCGGCTTCACGACAGTCTGCTCACACAAACGTTCAATAAAATCAAACCGCATATCTGCAATCGCCGCACTGCGATCCAGTCCTCGTTCCGCTTCCATCTGCTGTACAATATGCTCTAACATTTCCGTTTCGTTCTGATCCAATGCCAGCTTTTCCAGGATCAACGGATCGCCTTCGATCGCCTTCGTCGCAGCAAAACGCACCGGAATCTCAGCATGCTCTGCATGATCCTCAATCAGATGAATAACCGCATGAATACACCGGTGCACTGCACCGTCGTGATCATTTTTATCACAAAAATCCTGACGAAGCGGTTTCTCCTGATATTTTGCAATATGAAGTGCATGGCGAACCAGCTCGTCCACACCCTCGTTTCTGGCTGCCGAGATTGGAATCACCGGCACTCCGAGCAGTGCTTCCATTCCATTGACATCCACCGCTCCCTGATTGCCTGTCACCTCATCCATCATATTCAGCGCAACCACCATAGGAATATCCATCTCCAGGAGCTGCATAGTCAGATAGAGATTCCGCTCAATATTTGTTGCATCTACTATATTGATCAATGCCCGCGGTCTCTCCTCCAACACAAAATTTCTGGATACGATTTCCTCACTGCTGTAGGGAGACATGGAATAAATACCCGGCAGATCCGTAATATCCGTATCCGCATGTTCCTTAATAATGCCGTCCTTCCGGTCCACCGTCACACCGGGAAAATTTCCTACATGCTGATTCGATCCCGTCAACTGGTTAAAAAGCGTCGTCTTTCCGCAGTTCTGATTGCCCACCAACGCATATGTCAGCAACGTTCCCTCCGGCAGTGGATTTTCATCCTTTTTCGAATGATACTTTCCTTCCTCGCCAAGGCCCGGATGTTCCGTTGCCTGCAACCGTTCCATGCCGGCATGGTTCCTGGTTCTCTGATCGATCGGCGCGATCTCGATCTGATCCGCTTCTGCCAGCCGGAGTGTCAACTCATATCCGTGAACCTGCAGCTCCATAGGATCTCCCATCGGTGCCAGCTTCACTACGGTCACTTCTGCCCCCGGAATCATTCCCATATCCAGAAAATGCTGGCGCAATGCCCCTTGTCCTCCTACCGTCCGGATCACGGCACTCTTTCCAATCTCCAGTTCCTTTAATGTCATAACATATGCCCTCTTTATCTAATGTGATACAATTCTTCGATGAATTTTTGTCTTTCCTCCACCACCCACAGTTCGCATTGTCTAATGATAATTTTTATCAACAAACATAAGTTATACCAAACAATCTGTTATGTCAACAGGATTGTCTTTTTTGTAACACAACAGATCCCACGATGCTGATCGTAGAACATGACATCCGTTTTCGTGAGAAGCTTGCCACACAGATTTTGAATCTGCCATAATCCACAGCAACAAAAGAAATCGGAGTTCAGCAAAAAAGGAACTATTACACAAACAGATCATTTATTGTCCATTGATGTAATAGTTCCTTTTTAATTGTATTTATCCGTGAAATGTATCGCAATCACACATCAATTTAACAAAAGGTTCGAAAAAGCTTCCCTTTTATCTTAGCATAAATTCATATCTCAACTATGATGCAGCAACTGCCTCAGCTTCTCCCTCAGCAGTCTCATCTTCCTCCACATACTGGGAGCCTTCCGTAATGTCTACGATCGTTGCATCCTCTGAAGTGATCAGCTCGATCTTGTCATTCATCAATTCCTTGATATCCTTTACCTTGACGCATTTCTTATCTCCCAGCTTCTCAAAGTCAATATAAACCTTTTCCACGATATCTGCCGGATCTGCTTTATAGTGAATCTCGGAAATCTCCTCGTCAACGGACCCCTTGGCCAACCCCTCATTCAGCAGTACAACCTGTGCTGTCGTAGAAATTTTCTCTCCGGCAACCAGCAGCTGGAAATCAATAAACATGATCCGCTTCAACAATGGATTGTAATCCACATCCTTTACAATTGCGTTGTACTTCTGATCTCCAACCTGCAGTACCGTTCTGCTGCCCTTCATGTTCTTTCTCATGAAACGCTCTGCCTCAAATTCGGAAATCTTCAAAGCTACCGGCTCCTTCAGATCTTTTCCACATAAACTGCCCGGGACATATCCCTCTCTCCGCAGCTTTTTCGCCTTTACACTCATGTCTCTTTTCTCAGCGTTTAATGTCATCATAATGATTCCTCCTTCTTTTTGCTGATCTTCACATGCGTAAAGCAAAGCTTAATCCGATTGCTTCCTTGCGAAATATTTTGCTTTATCGGAAATGACACGACCCTGCAAAGCAAAAAGACTTCCACCACACAGGTTTCTTAGTGTAGTAGAAGTCCAAATCGAATCGGTTTTTCGTTTTATGCACCATAAGTTTATTATAGTACCTTATTTTTGATCTGTCCAATTTCATTTTAGACAATCTTTTGCCGATCCATTTTTATTTTTTGTGCATTTTTTAACCAAAATATCTCTTCAGAAGACCCTCGAATGCTTTACCGTGTCTTGCCTCGTCCCTAGCCATCTCGTGAACCGTATCATGGATCGCATCCAGATCCAGTGCCTTTGCTCTCTTTGCAAGATCAAACTTACCTGCTGTCGCACCGTGCTCAGCCTCTACACGCATTTCCAGGTTCTTCTTCGTGCTGTCTGTAACAACCTCGCCAAGAAGCTCTGCGAACTTCGCTGCATGCTCGGCCTCCTCATATGCTGCCTTCTCCCAGTAAAGTCCGATCTCCGGATATCCCTCGCGATGAGCCACACGAGCCATTGCCAGATACATACCAACCTCGGAGCACTCTCCGTTAAAGTTTGCACGAAGATCTGCCATAATATCCTCCGGTGCACCCTGTGCAACACCTACAACGTGCTCAGCAGCCCAAGTCTTGTCATCTCCCTGTCGGATGAACTTCTCTGCGCCAACTCCACACTGTGGACACTTCTCCGGTGGCTGATCTCCTTCATGAACATAACCACATACAGAACATACATACTTTGCCATAATCGTAATCTCCTTTTCTTTTATAAATTTTATAACATTTGTTTGCCTTGTCTCCTTAACAGTAATGATTACTGTTTCTGATAAGAATATAACAAATCTTTCTCTTATTGTCAACACATTTTTTCAAAAAACTCATCTTTTTGATCAAATTCATTCAATTTACTTCCTGCAATCCGGACATAGCCCATAAAACAACACCCTATGTCCCTGGATCTCTCCATCAAAGCCAGCCCCTGCGATCTGATCAATATGATCTATAGGATCCATCTCCAGATCCATCACACAGCCGCACCCACGACATGCGAAATGATAGTGGGGTCTTGTATCACCATCAAAATGATCGACCCCGTCACCACAGTCCAGACGCAACGCCTCGCCCTGCTCCACCAGCAGATTCAGATTGCGGTAAACGGTTCCCAGACTAATACGAGGATGCTCATTTTTGATATTATTATACACAGCCTCCGCTGTAGGATGAGATTTTGTCGAGAGCAGATACATCCGAATCGCCTCCCGCTGTTTACTATAACGTATTGCAGCCATCTCATTCTCCTTTCAATTAAATAATAGTAATTGTTACCGTTATTTTATCATAAATAACTCATATGTCAATCCTTTTCACACCACCATTACACAACAGCTGAAAACACCAAACATCGCTACTTACATCGCTACTTAAATTTTCCGGCAATTTATTTTGTATATAGACTTCCCGGCTTGACTTTTCTCCGGTTCGTTTTATACTGAATACAAATCAATCTATTTATTAATATAAATAAGAAACTTGCTGTCAAGGAAGTGATAAAATGCAGACGAACACATTACCTCAGAATCATATGGAAATATACTGGCATGATTATGCCAGCCAGATGGAAAATATTAACATCCGCAGCGCAAGCCTCACCGAAAAGGCTTCCATTATCGGACGAACCGGTCTTATGCTTTTATCCTGCGGAACAGGAGCCTGGAGAGTTCGTAGCTCTATGAATTCATTAGCAGAACAGCTGAATATCACATGCACCGCCAATATCGGACTTATGTCTATTGATTACACCTGTTTTGACGGAGATCATTGCTTTTCCCAATCTCTCTGCCTGACCAACACCGGTGTAAATACCTCCAAACTGAATCGGCTGGAGCATTTTGTTCAGGAATTTCCCAAAAAATGTGATACTTTATCCGGAGAACAACTTCATGCCCAATTGGACGAGATCGAACAGCTCCACGGACTTTATTCTCCTGTGGCTTTGGGATTCGCTGCTGCTCTGGCATGTGGATGCTTTACATTTCTGCTGGGAGGCGATCTGAATGAAATGATCCTCGCTTTTCTCGGTGCCGGTATCGGTAATTTTCTGCGGTGTAAATTGACAAAGCATCATTTTACATTATTTCTGTGCATTGTGTCCTCCGTTGCTGCCGCCTGCCTGATTTATGTTGGGGCTCTCAAGCTGGCCGAAACCTTTTTCTCCGTGTCGCTGCAGCATGAAGCAGGATATATCTGTTCAATGCTGTTTATTATTCCGGGCTTTCCATTTATCACCAGTGGTATTGATCTCGCCAAGCTGGATATGCGTTCCGGTCTGGAACGTCTGGCATATGCCATCGTGATCATTGTGGTGGCAACCATTACCGCCTGGATCATGGCATTGCTGTTCCATTTAAAGCCAATGGACTTTCCGCCATTAAAGTTATCAGCCGGAACACTTTTATTATTCCGGCTGATAACAAGCTTTGGTGGTGTATTCGGTTTCTCTATTATGTTTAACAGCCCCCGGTCCATTGCTGCCGCCGCTGCTTTTATTGGCGCCATTGCAAATACACTTCGTCTGGAACTGGTAGATTTCGTGACAATCCCGCCTGCTGCCGCTGCTTTCATCGGGGCATTGACTGCCGGTATTTTAGCATCTCTGCTCAAAAATAAACTTGGCTATCCACGAATCTCCATCACAGTTCCCGCCATCGTGATCATGGTTCCCGGTCTGTATCTTTACAAGGCAGTTTATAATCTGGGCATTATGTCTCTGACCACCTCAGCTTCCTGGTTTGCATCTGCAATGCTGATCATTATGGCCCTGCCTCTTGGTTTGATATTCGCCCGCATTATCACGGATAAGTCATTCCGTTACTGCACCTGAATCAGATCCACGATCCCTTCAGGAGATATTCGTCTCTCTTAGCTCCTACGGAAATAAATTGGATTTCGTGATCCAGCAGCTTCTCCAGCAATGCAATATATGCCTTTGCATTGTCGGGAAGCTCTTCCCAGGTTCGGCACTTGGAAATACTCTGCTGCCACCCCGGTACGGTTTCCACTACCGGTTCATATTTTTCCAGATCACAGCCCGGATCAAATCTGCCAGTCACCTGATCTCCGTATCGATATCCGGTAATTACCGGAATTTCTGTAAACGCACTCAGCACATCCAGCTTTGTAAGCGCAATTTTATCTGCATTCTGACACTTTAAGCCGTAACAGCTGGCCGGTATATCCACAGGGCCTACCCGCCGTGGTCTTCCTGTGGCTGCACCATATTCTCCTCCCAGCCTTCTCAGCATATCCAGCCAGGATTGCGGCATTGCCGTTTCAGCCACAAAAGGCCCTGCTCCTACACATGTAGAATATGCTTTCAGCACGCCGACGATGTGATCGGGAACGTGTGCAGGAATCCCTGCCCCGATCGGAGCATATGCGGCGATTGTAGATGAGCTGGAAGTATACGGAAAGATGCCATAATCAATATCTCTCATCGCTCCAAGCTGTGCCTCCAGAATGACTTTTTTGCCTTTCTTCAATGATTCATCCAGAAATTCCCCGGTGTCGCAAATATAAGCCTTGAATTTTTCTGCCTGCTCTTCACACCATTTATAAAGCGCCGGAAACGACATGGGTTCCTGGTGATAGCAGCCTGCAAGCTCCATATTTTTGGCATCCAGCATCATTTTCAGACGTGCCTTCATATTCTCTTCGTCTAACCGGAGCAGATCTCCCATACGCAATGTTTTTTTGCGGTATTTATCACTGTAAGCATAGGCAATCCCCCTTCTGGTGGAACCAAATGCCGCTCCGCTTCTGGCCAGACGATCCTCCTCCAATTCATCCTGTATCCGGTGCCAGGGCATAGAAATTGTGGCTCTGGTGGAAATTTTCAGATTTTTCGGTGATACTGCCACATCCTTTTCCCACAGCTTTTGGATCTCATTCTCCAGATGCTCCAGATCAACGACCATTCCATCTCCCAGAACACAGGTCACACCTGAATGTAAAATACCGGAGGGAATCAGATTCAAAATAAATTTTCCCTGCTCTGTCACTACGGTGTGCCCGGCATTATTTCCTCCCTGATAACGCACAACCACATCTGCCTGTCCGGCAAGCAGATCGATCACTCTGCCTTTTCCCTCATCGCCCCAGTTTATTCCTGTTACAGCTGTCAGCATAATTCTTCCTCCTCTGTGTTTATGGACTTTACAAGTCTCAAAACATCTTGTTTTTTTCTTCAAGATTTATTATACTGACCCTGTGGAAATATGTAAAAGCTATTATTGATATGACTGATATAACATTTTGATATATCAGCAAGAAATACGTGCGATAAACGCTCAGAAATGAGGCTTTTTATGAATATAAATTTTGAATACTATAAGATATTTTATTATGTGGCCAAATACGGCAGTCTCACGAAAGCCGCAAGGGTTCTTGGAAACAGCCAGCCAAATATTACCCGTGCCATGAATTGTCTGGAAAACGAAATCCACTGTACCCTCTTTATCCGGACAAACCGCGGTGTCCGGCTCACACCGGAGGGTGAACGTCTTTACGCAAGAGTATCTGCTGCCATGGCACAATTACAACGGGCCGAGGAAGAACTTACCGAAAGCACCGGTCTGGAGCACGGCAGCATTTCCATCGGCGCCAGCGAAACCGCACTCAGCATTTACCTGTTGGAGCGGCTGAAAATTTTTCATATGACATACCCCGGTATCCGTCTTAAAATTTACAATCATTCTACTCCTCAGGCAGTTGATGCGGTCAAAAACGGAGAAATCGATTTCGCAGTCGTTACTACTCCTACAACGGCAAAACCTCCCTTGAAGGAGGTAAAACTCCAATCCTTCCGGGAGGTTCTGATCGGCGGTAAAACATTTACTGCATTAAGCAGCCAGACTCTGTCCTTGTGGGAGCTGCAAAATTATCCCCTGATCTGTCTGGGCAAAGAAACCATGACCTTTGCATTTTATCATCAGCTATTTCTTTCCTATGGCCTGGAATTGAAACCGGATACAGAGGCTGCAACGACAGACCAGATCCTGCCTCTCGTCAAGTCCGAGCTGGGACTTGCTTTTATTCCGGAATTTATGGCAATTCCTGCTATTCAAAGCCATGAGGTGATTTCCATACCGTTACAGGAAACCATTCCGTGTCGTCACATTTGTATGGTTTCAGACTTCCAAAGACCTTTGAGTAGTGCGGCAAAAAAACTGAAGGATCTGATTCTGCAATCATAGCTCCAGACTATCTTTTCCTGCTTTTTTCATCAGCTCTTCTCTGCTTGCCAGCACAATGCCGTCAATTTCCGTAAGATGATGTAATATCTTTTTTTCAAACTGGCTGATTGGAAGAAGCACACCGATCTCATCAAATTTGCGTTCATTCTTCAAGCCAGTTTCCTGACCATAATACACCATTGCCGAAAGAGCGCATTTCTGAATCTGCTGAAAGGCATCCCATATGATCGCGTACGCCTGTGCTTCACTCATTCCAAGAGCTGCCGTGTCCGGAAGCGCATACAGAATAAAAATTCCCCGCTTTGGATTTACATAGTCCTCTTTAATGTCCAGATCATCCATATAACGACGCACAATATCATATCCATCTGCAAGATAGATCTTTGATCTCGGTGCACAGACATGATTTTTTAGTATCTCCTGATATTTGTTCCATTCATGAGAAGAAATCGTACGATTCCCTGTTTCCAGCTTATTCCCGTCCACATCTGTAAGCAACACCGGATTGTCCCCCGCTTTACCATGAAATCGTTTCGGGATCAGATATGCCTCCCGAAGCAGGTCGAACATACTCCGCTGGCAGATTTCCAACAAAAGAGCGCTGATATCCTGATTTTCATATGCCGAAAAAAGAGCTTTTGCAAAATGCTGTGATCTCGTGTCCGGAGATATATTCTCCTCCGAAAAACGGTCATAAAAGATTTCTTCCAACCGTCCACAAGCCTCCGGTGACTGAAGTATTTTACCAAACACTTCCTCAACCTCTGTTTCCCTTGGAATTCTTTTCAGTGTAGCAGACATATTATCACTCTTTTCTTTTTATTATTGAAGATATCTTTCTACGATATCCGTATTTCCTTTTTCGGCTCCTATTATACTCCCATTTCTCAAAAAAACAATCCCCTATACAGCGGATCCTACCGTCAACATGATCGTAAGGCTTTTGCCATCCTTACTCTCTGCTGTCAGTTTGCTATGATGCGCCTCTGCCACTGCCTTTGCAACAGAAAGTCCAATACCGCTTCCACCTGTCGCCGAATTTCTGGAGGCATTGCTGCCTTACCGTTAGAAGTATATGTTCCACCCTCCACTACCATTGTGCCGCCTCCACGATCGCTCCGGATTGCCGCAGAGGACTGACCGCTGGTTTCTGCGGTTACATTCCATGCGTGAAGTGTGCCGCCACCGGCTACATGAATGCCACCGAAGGTATCCCGGCTTGTGGTGATCGCCGCCGGTGCTGTCGGAGGATTCACGGGATACCGTAGAATTTTTCACCGTTACATTGGCTCCTTCCGATACATTCACGGCATTTTCATCTGTTCCCGTTGAAGTAATGGTCTGTCCATCCAAAACGGCATCCGAGGTCAGCTTGTTCACAGCCGAATAATCAGAAACACCGAAGGATGTTCCGCCCGGTCCCTTCTGATCAGAGGAAGCTTCCTCCGCCTCCGTGGTCTGACTGAGACCCAGCGCTGCCAAAAGACCTGTTTTCGGTACCGTGTATACAGATACTGCTGTTGCCAGTGCAACCACTGCAAATCGTTTGATCCATCTCTTTCTCATAGGCTTATCCCTTTTTCCAAAAGCGTTTCTCGAAACGCCTAAATACTTTGATCTGTTTTGATGATATGGCTATGATAAGTGATGTACCTTAAATCAACCTTAAAAACCAAAAAAGCTCTTGCAAAAGTTTAAAACCTTTGCAAGAGCTCTACTAAACTTTTCCGTATCAAAATATCCCGAATGACCATGATCATCCGGGATTCCATTACTTATTCGCCGTACTTTTTTTATTTATTTCGAAATACTGATTTAAACAAACCGCCTTTTTTTCTGTTTTTACTGTTTTCTTCTTCCTTACCGCCCGGCGTCTGCGGCTGTGCCAGCGGATCCTCTCCACCAAAACCCGCAGGATACAGCAAATGCTCATAATGTTGACGAAGCTTTGCCCAATCCGGTTCATAGAAATACTCCGGCTTTGGCACCTTGATCTGTGCATTCTCATTGATCAGACATACGATTGTCTTATCATCTGTCGTGTCTTCGATATTCCACAGTGGCACACTTGCTGTCATGGTACTGCAGATCTTTTCCGCCGTCGCGGCATCATACATACTCTGATAGCCCCGGCGCATACAGTCCAGATATAACTGCCAGTCCTGTGCTGCATCCAAAAACTCTCCATTAATATAATAATGGTACAGATCAATCGGATCCTGAAGATTTTTATTACCAAGCACACAATACGGATTCATAAAAAACTCCGTTGCACTTAGATACACATTTTTTTTATGTCTGTCAGAATTTTGAATTTCCTCTCTGGTCGCCGGAAGATTTAATAACTGTGGCTGAATCACTCTTTCGAGGATTCCATCCGTAACAAGCATAACTGCTGCTACTCTTTCCGGAAAATAACCAAATTCCCACGATTGCTCCCCTGCCCGGAGAGGCATTACCGAGACCCCGTCAGATCCCTTCTGCGGAAATGTCGCCACCTTTGTCTCTCCGGACACGGTCCGGACCAGAATCCCTCCATCACCGGCATGACCATAAACCACTGTCCTGCCATCATAGAGCACCACATGAAGAGTTGTGTCATATTCATTGAGCATATCATCGCAGTCCTGCACATATTCTTCAATGGCTTTCTCTGCATACTGAAATCCTGCCTTGAGACAGACCTTTTTCTCATCAATTCCATAATCGGCCCGTATATGACGTTCTAAATATTCTACCAGCTTCTCTGTCGCAAGACCGGATGCAATATCCGAATGACGCGCACTGCCAACCCCATCTGCAGCTACGCCGACATATAATCCCGGTGCGATCTCCCCATGCATATTGGCATCCTGACATACAACCCCTGCTTTTATATGTGCTTTTCCTTTGATAGAAAATCCATAGCTTAACATGTCATACGCCCCTTCTCAAATGTCAGAAATGATCTCCTACCACTCGCTGACATCCCTCTCCTCGATATCCGCTGCCATACCTGCGCCCTCCGGCAGATTATCCAGCTCAATCCTGTCTCCTACCTGGCTCTTGGAGATTGCACTCATGCTGTCTACCAGCCAGTCAAAAATACCTGTGAACTCATGCTGCTGCAATTCGATCACGCGGTCTGTCAGCTTAAAAAGCTCTTCTTTATCATAATCATCGACACCTAAAGCCCAGAATTTGAGACGTCCATTACTTCCCTTTGACTCCTCCTCGTGAATTCTGGCGGCTGCCTCCTGCATCGCCTCCGGTGTAGACATAGAAACGCCATCCGTGATCATAAAGATCCACGGCTTAAAACAAGGAACCCCAACTCCCTGATATTCTCTGGTACGTTTCTTAACCAGATCAATGGCTACCTGTATCGCCTCTGCCATATGTGTCTGTCCACCCGGCTCCAATGTGATAGCCGGCATCTGATCGATCGGCATAAAATCACTGACAATCTCTACATGTGTCTCAAATGTAACAATCGCTACCTCTACACGTTTCCTCGCAAGCGGATCCTGACATACCTGCTGCTTGAATTTTGCGATCGCTTCATTCAGACTCTGAATCGGTGCTCCTTTCATTGAACTGGAAATATCCAGCAGAAGCACACATGCCATATGCGGTTCGCTTGGTGCTGCAATCCCCCCAAACAACTGCTCCTTCGTGATCTGTTCACTCATTTTCCTTCCTCCTGTTTCCTTTTCATTGCTACCCCTTGGTGTTACCTCTATCAGCTGTTAAAATACCATACAATAAATAAAATGATAAAAAATGCAATTACTCCATAGATGATAAATACAAAATGCGACTCCAGGAATGTCGGCTCCTTCGGGCGTACATCCATATAATTGTCTGCCATATGCTCCTTCGGATGAATCGGCTGACTGGCTGCAATTCTTCTTTTCTCTGCGGCCGCCTCTGCCTCCGCTTTTCGCTGTCTCTCCTGATGCTTTTTGATCATCTCGCAATAAGGACATTCCATTTTGTGGATAAAGTAAATATGGCCATGCGGACATTTAATATAGTCTTTATTTTGTAAGACTTCCATGATCACCTGCATCCACTCACTGGCACTGGCACGCACCGTTGGATCCTTATAGCCATCCACAAAGGTACGATAAAACAATCTCTGAAAACTCTCCGGAAGGAATGTAAAGTCCGGCGCATAAGTCGGATATGTGATTCCCTTTTTCTTGTAAAAGAATGGTGAAAATCCTTTACGGATATTGTCGGAAGGCTGTGGTATATCCAAGGATTCATCCATTTGCTCTGCCTCCTCCGGGTCGATCGCGCACGCAAAAGGATGACAGCCATTCATAAATAATGAAAATAAATTAACTGCCAGCGCAAAACGATCCGTCTCCTTACTATATGTCGGAAGTGGCATAGACGATAAGCTCTGCCCGCCATATAAACGTTTCTGCAGCTCCGGTGGTATATAATTCGCCTGTCCCACCTCACAGCGATACATCATCTGACCATTTACAATATGATACGAATCAGTGTCTACCAAGGTAACCATCAAAGCTCCCGGATCATCCATATCCAGGTTGACACAGATATTCTGTGGATTCAGATCGCCACAAACCTGGCCAAAACTATGTACCGTATCTACCGCTGCGCAAATATTATATCCGATAAATAATCGATCCTCCAGATTGATCTCCTCGATCCCGGCACCACATACCACAGTAAAGTCCTCAGCACTATGAAGTCTCGGCATAATATAACCTGCAAAGCCGGACTCCTCATAGATCACGTCCAATGGCCATGTAACCTGCCGGCGCTGAATATCCGTTAACTGATAGCGAATCATCAGAGAGAGCTTTTCCAAACGACGCTTTGTTCTTTTTTCCTGTTTGTATATTTTTGCTACGATATCATCTGCCCCTTCTACGGCACATATCGTCCCTTCACCGCCCTTGGCGATTGGCTCCGGATCAATATTATATATTTTTCCCGATGCTCCCCGATACTTTTTCATTTAATCCTCCATGTCTACAGACAGGCTTTTTTTGCATATTCTGCTGCCTTATCTGCTGCTGCGGCTGCCTCCTGTGCCTTAACTGCCGCCATCCGTGCTGCTTCGGCCGCCTCCTGGGCGCGGCTCACAGCCATCTCCATCAAATGCTGTCTGGACTCATCAACAGGTTCATCACTGATTCCCATTGCTTCGTTGACAATCCGGTCGATCACCTGACCATCGGCTCCGACACGAACCGGCTCCCGTGGTCCTGACTCCATCTCAACATAATGCTTTTTCCGTTCCTGTACCTCTGCAAATTCTGTCTTTTCTACACCGGCCATCGCATAATACTTCTTGGCCAGCTCTATATTCTGTCCAAAGAGAATGCCATTTTCGTACATATACGCTAATCCAACGTATGCACGCCTGCTTCCCTTACTCTCCGCTCTGTGATAAAGCTGATACGCTCTGTTTAAGTTCTGCTCAACCCCATATGTACCATTCAGACATCTGTCCGCCATCTCACAGGTAGCCTCTACATCCTTCTGCTCAATCAGCTGCTCCAGATCCTGATTTGTTAATTTTGTATAATCCATGCCCCATCTCCATTTCTGCAAATATTATTTGCACTTTTACCACTATGCCCTTCCAAAAGACAATCATCTCTGACCCACAGGCATAACTCTCCAATACACATAAATACATAGATTAAATTTATCATATCAGGCGCAAAAAGTCAATGATTCTGCCAGTTTTCGGCAGTTTTCGCCCCGGTCGTTTTCTCCTGAAAACAGGATGGATTCCGTCACTCTGCCAGATGGAATTTCCCGATCTGACTGGAGAGCTGGTCTGTCTGCTGTGTCATTTCTTCTGCCGCCGCCGTATTCTCTTTGGAAACACTGGTATTGTTGTCTACAATACTGCCAATGGTTCCCATCGACTGAGAAATATTATTCATGTATTCTTCCTGATTTTCTATGATCTGCGCTGCTTTCGTAATCTCGTCACGGGCTTCTTCAAAGCTCTTCAGATTATCCTCAAGAATCTGAACCGTATGCTCTGTGATATCAATTCCTTCCCGAACGGACTCGTTATTTTTCTGGATCATTCCACGGATCTCACCACTGGCATCCGCTGTATTCTCCGACAGTTTCCGGATCTCATCTGCCACAACGGCAAATCCCTTTCCTGCCTCTCCTGCCCTTGCCGCCTCAATAGAAGCATTCAGTGCAAGAAGATTAGTCTGACTGTTGATACTGTTTATCAGCTCCAGACATTCCCCGATCTTTGCGGAGCTTTCTGAAATCTCATGCATTTTATCGCTGAGAAGGTTGATCTGATTGTGAGTAATATCACGAAGATTTTCGTTGTTGGCATTTACCGCCACAATCACTTCCCGTACACTGCCGGTCGCCTGTACCATGCCTTTCTGCAGATGAGTCATATTTTGTGCAAGATCATCTATACTGTCCGCCTGCTGTCTGGCTCCCTGCTCAACCTGACCGGACATATCGGAAACCTGCATAGAAATACCCTGAAACTGCTTTGCACTCTGCTCAATATCACGAACCAGTCCATTCAGATTGCCTGTAATCTCCTGAATTGCCTGCTGTAACCTTTCAAAATCTCCCCGATACTCAATGTCAGAAGTAACAGCCAGATTTCCTTCTGCAATATCCTCCAATATACGAACAATATCATTGATATATGTATTTAATGACGCAACCATCCGGTTTAATGAGTCCTGCAACACTTTAATCTCCAGGCAGATCTCATCCTCATCAAAAACAATATCCAGCTGTCCCTGCGCCACTGCCGGGATCTTTCTGGCAAACTCCTCCAGAGGCTGGAACCATTTACCGATAATCCTGCGGTTATACCAGATGCTGCACCAGACACAGGCTATAAACATAAATATGTAAAATATCGTAGTCTCTGCCAGAAAAGCATATACCTGCAACCAATCCTCTACCATAAAGACACGGAAATTGCCATCCTCCGTTGTCATTGCCGTAACCGTTTTGGCCTTTTTCTGATAATCAATGATCATTTTTACGGAAGCGTCCTTTTTGCACTTTGCATAAACGCTGTCGCTGACCTTTACCGAAACACCCTCTCCAAGCTGCAGCTGCTCCGACGGATGTGTCACGATCATTCCATCCTTTGATGCCAAAAATGCATAATTGCGCCCATTGTAGCTGTCCGAAAGAATCGCCGTCAACTGATCCATATAGAAGTCAATGCCAAATACACCGATCGTCTTTCCGTCAATCACAACACGCTTGCTCATAGTTATACAGTAGTTCCCCGTCTGTTCATCAAGATATGGAGCACTGACTGCAATGTCATCATTGTCAATGGCATCAGAATACCAGGATCGCTGCGTCACATCAAAATCAGCATCCGGCTTCCAGCCATTATTCATAATTACAACCGTCGGCAGTGACGGATCTGATAAATATGTACAGGAAATCTCCTCATATTTCTGCGTTATGTGATCCAGATACTGCACAGCAGCGTCATAATCCTTATAGAGATCTCCCTGCGCCTCTATATTATTAACAAACATATTTAATATGCTCTGCTGCTTTAATACCCATTTCTCAATCTCTGCCCGGTATTCCTGCGCCTCAGAATTGATTGCCGCATTACCTCTGTATACAGACATAAGGGTAACGCCGACAAATGCGATCCCAAGCACGATCACCAGAATAATACAGATATTTCGGTTGATGATCTTCGTAAATAAATCACTGTACTTCAATAATTGACCATTGTTCTTTTTCTTTTTCTTTTTTTTCATTCATTTCCCTCCTGTACTTTGCCATTACATCTATTTTACCATGACGCCCCTGCTTTTGTATATACAAAGCCACCCTATTATACAAAACTTTACTACGGTTATTAACCCGGCGGCTGATCGATCTTGCCAATCTGGTTCACTAACAGTCCTACCTCTTTTTCAAGCTGTTCACTTCGAAGCTTTTCCAGCATCTCCCGCCGTTCCTCCGGATTCATATCCTCCGATACCAGATCCGTCCGGTTGGTCAGCGCAAGACTTAAAGCAAATCCGCCGCTCGCCACATCCAACAGCATTTGATCACCCCCACTTTTATTGTGTGGGGTTTTCATCATGGTATGCTGGCAAATGTTAGAAAATGTTAGAAAAAACTCCCGCAGATACACTACTTCTCTGCGGGAGTTATAAAATAACTATTTTAAATTACATCTTTGGCAAGCTGTCAAAACCAGGCTGCAGATCCTCATCGGTAGGAATATAATCCTTCATGGTACCGTTATGGAAGCTCTCATATGCATACATATCAAAGTATCCTGTACCGGTGAGACCAAATACGATCGTCTTCTCCTCGCCGGTCTCCTTGCACTTCATCGCCTCATCAATGGCTACCTTGATCGCATGACTGCTCTCCGGTGCCGGAAGAATTCCCTCTACTCTTGCAAACTGCTCTGCTGCCTTAAATACTGCTGTCTGCTCTACGGAACGTGCTTCCATCAGGCCATCATCATAAAGCTGTGAAAGTACAGAGCTCATACCATGATAACGAAGACCGCCGGCATGGTTCGGTGAAGGAATAAAGCCACTGCCCAGCGTGTACATCTTTGCCAGAGGACAAACCTTTCCGGTATCACAGAAGTCATATGCGTATTTACCTCTGGTGAGACTTGGACAGGAAGCAGGCTCAACTGCGATTACCTGATATTTCTTCTCGCCGCGGAGCATCTCTCCGATAAACGGAGATACCAGCCCACCAAGGTTGGAGCCGCCACCGGCGCATCCAATGATGATGTCCGGAATAATGTCATATTTATCAAGAGCAGCCTTCGTCTCCAGGCCGATCACCGTCTGATGGAGAAGTACCTGAGAAAGTACACTTCCCAATACATAACGATAACCCTCGGTGCTTGTTGCTGCCTCTACTGCCTCAGAAATGGCACATCCAAGGCTGCCGGTGGTTCCCGGATGCTCTGCAAGGATCTTGCGTCCTACCTCTGTATCCATAGAAGGAGACGGTGTCACGCTGGCACCATATGTACGCATTACCTCACGACGGAATGGTTTCTGCTCGTAGGAGCATTTTACCATATATACCTTACAATCCAGATCAAAATATGAGCATGCCATAGAAAGTGCTGTACCCCACTGACCTGCACCGGTCTCTGTGGTAACGCCCTTTAAGCCCTGCTGCTTCGCATAATATGCCTGTGCAATGGCAGAGTTTAACTTATGGCTTCCGCTTGTATTATTTCCCTCGAATTTATAATAAATCTTTGCCGGTGTATCAAGCTTTTTCTCCAGACAGTACGCACGTACCAGTGGTGACGGACGATACATACGATAGAATCCCAGAATCTCATCCGGAATATCAAAATACGGTGTCGTATCGTCAAGCTCCTGCTTTGCAAGCTCTGTACAGAATACATGCTCCAGCTCTGCCAGTGTCATTGGCTCGTGTGTTGCCGGATTTAAAAGTGGTGCCGGTTTATTCTTCATGTCCGCACGAACATTATACCACTGCTTCGGCATTTCCTCCTCACTCAGGTAAATTTTGTAAGGGATTTCCTGACTCATCATGATGTTTTACTCCTCCTGTGTTGGTTTATATCTTTCTGTTGCGTTTTCGCCTAAATATCCTTAAATATTTTACTCCATTTCACAAACAGCGTCAACGAAAATACCACATACCGGACAGATTTTTTAGAGATTATGACCGATACTCCACCACGTCATCCCAAGCCTTCCGCGGCCGCGGTGCCGGAGCCTCATCCCCGTACCCCAGTGCCACAACACCGGTGAGCTGATCCTTCGTTCCGATCTCCTGAACCAGCTCATTATAGGCAAAGCAGGTATTGGCGATCCACAGAGAGCCGACTCCCAGCTCCGTGGCACGCAACAGCATATTTTCCACTGCTGCCCCGATCGAAAGAGAATCGCAGCTTTCCACAATCCTCTGTTCCGCCCCAATCTCCTCATAGAATGTCCCACCATTGGTATTTAAAACTGCCACCAGCACCGGAACAGCCTTCATGATCTCCAGCGTATGAGTTGCATCCGGCAAGCCATAGGCAAATCCCGGCAGATCGGTGATACCCTTTTTCTCCCGCTCCATCCCTTTCTCCATAGCTTTCACCAGCCGCTCCTTTGCGTCTCCCTGATATACAATAAATTTCCAAGGCTGTCTGTTTTTGGCAGAAGGCGCCAGAAGTGCCGCCCGGAGAATGTCCTTGATCTTCTCCTCCTCCAATGGAATATTCTTATATTTTCGTATGCTTCTGCGATCTGTAATTGCTTTCATCCTGATCCCCCATTCTTTTCTGAACATATCAAGTTTTTCTTTTATTTTCGCACATATCCTCTGCCAGCTTCAATATCTGAAATTTTTCAGTTATTGAAGGATCATTTTCTCCTGATCCGGTGAATCTGTGGACGAAGCGTGATCTCTGTCACAACGGTTCCTTCCCTCATCTGAAGAATATTCCGCACCGTTTCTGCTATCTCCTCCGGAAGCAAATAGGAAGCTTCCTCTTCTCCCTGAGCAAAGTCCGCATTCCGGTACAGATCTGTTTTTGTCATATCCGGCTGAATCGTCACAACGCGGACACCATACTTACGCACCTCATCAAAAAGGCTCCGGGAAAAGCTGCTGAGTCCCGCTTTCGTTGCCCCATAAGCACAGCCATGAGGATTACTGAGCTGCGCTGTCACAGAAGAAATATTGATAACTGTCCCACTATATTTTTTCAGATCCCGCAACAATAAATTCGTTAAAACCATCGGCACTTCCAGATTGGTCCGCACCAGCCTCTGTATTTTCTGTGTATTTAGTTCCTCGTGAAGTCCATAATACCCCACACCCGCATTATTCACCAATAATGACACTTCATTCCGGCGGTGGATTTCCTTAATCTGCCGCTCCAGCTCCGGCGTATTCAAAAGATCGCACACAATCGGATGAAAATAAACTTCCTCCTCCGGAAACTCCCGTCCAAAGCCATACACTTCATATCCCATCTCCACCAGTACACGGCTGATCTCTCTGCCAATCCCGGAGGATGCTCCTGTCACAATCGCTGTATTTTTCACACTATTCCCTCCACCGGAAGATCTTCTCCTCCGGCATCCACTCACAAATCCTGCTCACCACATGCTGTTCCATTTCGTTCATTAGTCTGTCCGGGTAATGGTACACACCCTTCTCATTTACAAACGGAAACTGTACCACTGCAGAATCCTTCTGACTCCGCCTCAGCTTTTTCATATAATCCTGCGAAATCCGGAAAGACCCCACGCTGACATCCCATACTTTCTGCATATCAATCTGTTTCCTCACCTGATCCAGCATTGCATCATACTGTGTCCGCCAATCCGGACAGTAAATGATCGGATCAAAGCATAAACGCACCGGAAATCCATGCTCCATTGCCCTTGCAGCACACCGGAGCCGTCCTTCAAGAGATGCCGTTCCGTGCTCACACTCCCGCCGGATCCGTTCCGGCGAAAGGGTAAAGGAAAAGATTGCATTCTCATCCGGCTTCAATCTGTCCCATAAATCGGTCCGGCCACATTTCGTCCGTATCTCAATACGAATCCCGGCATGGCTGCGGACAAATCCCAGCCAGCTCTCCACAAATCCGGTCAGATCCTCCAGCGCCATAAGATCCGTGTCATAGGATACACATAGATAGACCGGATGTTTCTGTAAAATTTCCTCTAATTCTGCAAAAATATCCTCCAGATTCACAAAGATCACGATATGACCGGAGGGATACATCCCCTTGAGATAACAATATTCACAATTATAAACGCAGTTCATTACACAGGAGGTATAATAAAAATACTCATTGCCAAAGCTTTGACAAACCGGCGCCCCCTCGTAGATCAGCCTTCCCTCCTTTGCCGCAAGGATCAACGCCGGCCGTTTTTCCTGCAAAGCAACATCCTGTTTTTTGCGGCAGAACACATCCTTATAATGATGAATGGGTATCTGCACTGCATCCGGAAACCTCTCCAGAACCGCCTTTGTCCTTGGATGCGCTCTTACCGTTTCCTCTACATAGATATGGGAAAACGCTTTATTATAATAATCTCTGTTTAAGCTCTTCAAAACGCTTCTTCCCCTCTCTTCTGTCGCGGCACGGCAATTCACCGTCGGCTCTCATTTTATCTAATACATTCTGATAATCCACATCTGCCAGTGTCCAATATCTGACACACTGTACCACGGCCGCCCTCATAGTCTGAGAACAATGAAGCTCCTGACAAAGCTGTTCTGCCACAGTCATACAATGCTGTTCTTTTTTTTGCTGCTCCTCATCCGGTTCCAGTACCTGTCCCAAATCTGACACATATGATTTGATCTGTTCCAAATTATTTTCCACAGCATGCTCTAAGATCCGTGGTGTTATTTTCTCCCCTGCTCCCTCATCTGACACGGCCTTCATAAAACTCATCTGATGTGGTCCCAACCAGAAGGAACCCGCCTGATACACCGCCGCACTTTCCATATCATGAAGAAGAACCCTGCAATCATTTATATGCTGCTTTCCCGATAAATCTTGTTTATCCCGATTATCCCCACTCATCTCCCAAACGACCGGTTCCGTTATAATCTCTGCCTCTGCAAAGGAATGATGATACAACATATCCGGATAATAAGTATGTCCCGTATTACGGTCAGTAATTATGTGACATAAATATATTCCACTATATCCCGTCTCTGTATCATCTTTTTTCTCACTTGCCGGATTCTCTGCCGCACATGTCCCTATATTGATCAGATGATCCCTTTCGCCTGCTCCGTATCTGCCAAACACCGCCGACACCCCACATGCCGCCGCAGTCATTCCTGCGCCGGTGATCACCAGACGCAGATCGCCGTCCATATTTTCGTACACATCAAAAGGAAGCCATGCCACCGCCTTTTTCAAAGAAAAAGCACGGATCAAAGGCTTCGCCTCCGGATATAACGCTGTAAAAATATATATCATACGCGTCTCCCATCAAACTCCCCGTCAGTAATTGATTACTCCTTTGCCTCATCCTCCGCTTTCGGGGCATTTTTCCCAATGCTGTCATAATTCTCCAGAAAATGATGCTTCACACCATCCTTCTTATATGCGATCACGGTGCTGAGATTCACATTTTCCACACTCTTAAAAATATTGCCCTCCACAAAAGGATTCGTTTTTTTCAGCTCCCGGATCAGCTTTTTGATCTCCAGACGTTTGGAATTGCTCTGTCCATCCTTATCACATGACGAACAGGTATCTGTAAATTTGCAGGCACACTGGATAAAATGAAGTCCATTGGCATCACGCCATGCCTTAATATCATCCTCGCGGATCAGATAAAGAGGACGAATCAATTCCATTCCCTCAAAATTTGAGCTGTGCAGCTTCGGCATCATGGTCTGCATCTGCGCACCGTAAAGCATGCCCATCAAAATTGTCTCAATGACATCATCGTAGTGATGTCCCAGTGCGATCTTATTGCAGCCCAGCTCCTTTGCCTTGCTGTAAAGATACCCCCGGCGCATTCTCGCGCAAAGATAACACGGCGATTTCTCCACATGGAAAACGGCCTCAAAAATATTTGACTCAAAAATCGTAATCGGTATATTTAGTCTCTTGGCGTTATTCTCAATAACCTTACGGTTTTCCGGACTGTATCCCGGATCCATTACCAGAAAAACCACTTCAAACGGGAACTTATGATGACGCTTCAGCTCCTGAAAAAGCTTTGCCATCAGCATGGAATCCTTGCCTCCGGAAATACAGACTGCAATCTTATCCCCTTCCTTTACCAGCTCATAATCATTGATCGCCTTGGTAAAACGGCACCATATCTTTTTCTTGAACCGCTTGCGGATACTCTGCTCCACCTCCAGATAAAACGGCGTTTCCTCTTCCTGCTCCTTCTCATTTTCCTCATCCATCGTGCTCATGAGCCACGCCAGATAACCACCCTGCAGGCTGTATACGGTATGCCCCTTCTCCCGGAGAAATGCCGCTGCCTCCAGGCTTGTCTCTCCCTTTTTGCAATAAAGCACTGTTTTTTTGCCATCCTCCTCCGGAACCCATCCGTCAAGGATCTGCTGCTCCGGAATGTGCTCTGCTCCCGGTAAATGTCCGTAAGAATACGACATTTCATCCCGGACATCTACCAGATGATACTCATCCGGACGCCATTTTTTTAATTCCTGTATTGTGATCTCTGTATTATCCATCATCTCCGTAACCTAAGCCTTTCCTAACCATATCTCAGCACACTATACCGCAATACACACAATTTTTCAATGTTATAACCGCTGTCACAGGACAATTTTTGTCCGCCTCAACAGATGCCATATTGTTTCATGCTGCAGCTGTTACATTCCCCTTCGAATCTCATCAATCTCCTGCTGCAGCTTATCACACTTCTGCCGGTTCGCTTTCATCTGCTCCCGCAGCTCCTGCCGTTTCTTGTCTTTGAGATATCTGCAGATCAGTAATATCACAAAAATAATCAGAAGGGGTACATAATCCTGTCTTGAAACATCCACATAATATCCCAGCCAGTTTTCCACAAACTTCAATGCGATAAAGCACATCAATAAAATAATATAAGGAAGCAGCCTCCCTATGATCGATTTCTCTGCAAGTCCTGTCTGCAGCTCTGCATTAGCCCTCTTATATTGAAATATTTTCTTTTCCAATTGCAGAATTTTTTCCGTATCTTTATGATCTGTCCTGAAATCATTTCCACCTTGCATAGGATCACCATTCCTTTTCGTCTTTATTTCGTCGCTGCCGTTGTCCCAAAAAGTTTTATTTTTCCACTTCTTTCTCTACCTCGCTTCGGATCTTCTCCCCGCCCTGGCTTTTCCATTCCTTAACAAACTCATCAAAATAAGACAACGGCTTCTGGCCGGTTACGATTTCCAGGTACGCTTTCTTTTCCAATTCTTCCAGACGCCACCAGTTCCCCTTCATAGTTTCTGTTTCTCCAAAAAACAAAGATTTCACCTGTCTCGTCTTTCCCTTTCCAAGTACAGAACATGCTGTCATACGGGATGTATAGGCAGCCCAGTCCTCCCATGATTTTTGTGGTTTTTCCTCTTTTTTCTGCTCCAGATAATTGCTGCAGGAAATATAATAAGCCCCCTCCAGAAGTCCCAGATCATTCAGCTTTTTCCGTCCCTGAATCGCATCCTTCAAAGAATCATAACAACGCATCAGGGCATCCTTATAATCTACGTTGATCGCTAGCGGACGTGCTGTTGGATCAACATTATCCTGATAATAATGCTCCATTTCGCTAACATCCTCCTCACCATAACGAAGGTCATCAAAAAGTGCGCTGACAATCTTCATAACAATCTCCGGATGCTTATACCCCTTACGGACAACAACACATTTATCACTGGGATTCTGGGAAGCATAGGATGTGCTCCCTGCAGAATCTGTCTGGATCAGATATGGCTGCCACTCTGCTTCCGGATTCTTCTGCATCGCAGACATCAACGGATTATTCGGAGACCACCACGGTCCAAAGAAGGAACCGCATTTTTCAGAAACGATCAGCTCAATAATATTATTGCTTTCCCGCATAAGAAAATGATTGTCTAACGTTCCCTGCTGATACATCTTTCGCAGCTTTTGCAAAGCTGATTTTGCTTCTTTCTGAACTGATCCGTAGACAACCTTTCCATTTGCATTGTACAGCCATTGCTTCGGAAATGCGCCACAGCTTGCAAAGATAATGTCTGTCTGATATTCATAGCTGTAGCCGCAGCCTCCGGTCAGCTCATCATCACAGACAAGTCCAACGGTCTGCCCCTTTCCATTGCCTCCGGGATCCTTCTGTACGAATTCATGGACAATGTGTTCCACATCCTCCACAGTTTCCGGTGCAGATAATCCCAGCTTATCCATCCAGTCCTTCCGAAGCCAGCACAGACTTGGACCATCCTCAATACTTGTCTCCGGCAATGCCATTAGCCTTCCATCAAATGTCACATTGTCCAGAATCTCGCTGCCGTAACTGTTATAAATTTCCTTGATCCGGCTGCTGGTACAGTCTTTATATACCTGTGTCAGATCTTCAATCATATCGTTATCCACCAAAAGCTGCAGCAGATCCATATCATTCACAACCATCACATCAGGCAGCTCACGGGAGGCAATCGTCATGGATACCATCTCCTGATAATCGTCACTCACCCCTGCCTCAAAGACATCTTTGTTTTGTATATTAAGTTTCTTTTTCAGATATCTTGTATATCCGTTATTCTCATAAGTATCCCCCTTCGGCAGGTTTGAATTATTCAGGCCCGTCATCTTTCCAAGGGTATATGTCACTTCCTCCGGATACCGTCCAAAGGGTGTCGTCTCTGCCGTTTTCCAGTCCTGCTTGCGATCCGTCGTATCCGTTTTCTCCACCGGCTGTTTACTGCAGCCGGTCAGGATCAGACATCCCGCCAGAGATAACGCCATCATCTTTTTTAATATATTTTTTATCACTATCTTGAAACTCCTAACTTTGCCATAAGTGCTTCCTGTAAAACCTTAGACACATTTAAATGGGAATTTTCTGCTTCCTGTACATTATACACGCTTTTTATACATCAGCCAACATATTGACCGGTATAATTTACACACTTCCTCAGACATCAAAACACGATATCACAGTCTCCCATCATCAGGAAATCTGTAATATCGTGTTCATTTATAGAGGCTGTTTATGTCATTTAGAAGTCTTTCGCAACCTTTGAGCCACTGGCTCAAAGCTGCTATGTGAAGCATAGAACCGCTTGCCTGCGTTTTACGCAGGATTAGCAGTTCTCTTCACTCAGAAAAACGCAGGATTTGCGTTTTTCAATATAAAACAGTAGTGCTTCTTGAGCAGCGTCTCTAGCTGCGCTAGAAGCACTTTTTATATTATCCTTTTACTGCTCCCGTCAGTCCGTCCGTGTAACAACGCTGCATAAACAGGAACAACACAGCAATCGGGATGGATACACAGACCGCTCCGGCAGCAAACCGGGTATACCACTGGTAAATATTTTCCTTTTCCAGCATATTCCAAAGTCCAATGGCTACCGTGTAATACTTTGCATCGGTTCCAATGATAACCTTTGCCAGTACGAAATCGATCCACGGTGCGATAAAGGATGTCAGCACAGTGTACACAATAATGGACTTTGACAGCGGGATCGTAATGAGCCGGAATACGTTCCATTTTGTTGCTCCGTCAATGTATGCCGCCTCGTCAATGCTGCGGGGGATCGTATCAAAAAATCCCTTCGCCACATAGAACTGCAGGATACCGGAGCCCCCGGCATATACAAGCACCAGAGATACCAGCTTGAGAACGCCCTGGGTCATTCCAATTCCCTTTAAGATATAATAGATTGCGATCATTGCCATAAAGCCCGGAAACATTCCAAGCACCAGTGCCACATTCAGCAAAAGCTTTCTGGACTTAAAGCGAAGTCTGGAAGTCACATAAGCGATCGATACAATAAAAAATGTAGACAAAATGCAGGAAAAGATCGCTACGATCAATGTATTTAAAAACCACTGTGGAAAGTTAAATACATCTGTGTCCGTAAAAAGGGACAAATAATTATGAATCGTTAATTTATCCGGCAGGAAGGTACTGGAATAAGAGCCCTTACCTGCACGGAAGGATGTCATGATCACCCAGAAGAGAGGAAATATCCAGACCAGTGCCAGGATGGTCAGACACGCATGTACGATAAAATTCGTTAATTTCTTTCTAATGCGGTACTTATTCATTATTGGAATCCCTCCTCATTCTTCAATGCCCCTGACTTGCGGTACGCCGCCAGAGAAAATACAGCTGATAATACAAATACTGCAATGGAGATCACCGCCGCGTAGTTGTAATCCTTAAAGTCCATGGTCAGTTTATACAGCCACGTTACCAGCAGATCCGTCTTACCGGCAGTACCATTATTGTAGCTTAACGCTGCCGGAGCGCCCTTTGTCAGCAGATAAATAACATTAAAGTTATTGATATTTCCGATAAACTGTGTGATCAGATACGGCGTCGTCACAAACAGCATATATGGAAGTGTGATCTTGAAAAACTGTACCACTGCATTGGCACCGTCCACTCTGGCTGCCTCATACAAATCCGCCGGAATATTCTGAAGAATACCCGTAACCTGAAGCATCGTATACGGAACACCAACCCATAAGTTCACCACGATGATGGTAATTCTTGCCCAGGTAACATCAGTCCAGAACGGAAGGCTCTTCTGGATCAGTCCAAGCTGCTTCAACAGAACATTGATAGAACCCTCCGGCTGCAGCATAGTCCGGATAACTAACAGTGATACAAACTGTGGAATGGCAATGGAAAGAACGAAGATAAATCTCCACATTGCCTTCCATTTTGTTTCCTTACGGTTAATTACGATTGCAAGGATCATTCCCAGAATATAATTTAAAAATGTAGCAAAAACCGCCCAGACGATCGTCCATCCAAGCACATGCCAGAAGGCTGTGCCAAGTCCGCTGGAGCTGTCTAAAAGCTTTCCAAAGTTTGCCAGTCCTACCCAGTCAAACAGCTTTCCCGGCGGCTGATGATTTCTGTCATAGTTGGTAAATGCAATCGCTGCCATAAAAACAAGAGGCAGGATCGTAAATGCAAATATACATATGATCGGCCCTGTCAACAGGGTTTTATGCATGTTCTGATCAAACAGTGATGCTACGTCCTCACAAAAACCCGGAAGCGGCTTCCCTGCTTTCTTCAAAACCTGTGCCTGATAAGCTGATTTCAGAGAAGATCTCCAGGCAAATACAAATGCGATGATCGCAAAGACCGCCAGAATTCCATAAAGCAGGATCAACATGGAATTGTCACCGGCAGTATACTCATACACCTGCTTCGCTTCATTAAATACTTCTCCGCCCTCATTTGTTCCCAGTGTTGTCAGACCGCCAAGCAGTCCAAAACCACTGATGACCATAAAGGCAATAAACAGAATTTCTACTGCCAGATACAACAGACCCTTCACAACCTGTTTTCTGCAAATGTTGCCGGTCCCCATGATAACCGCACTGAGGCGGGGGAACGTATCCCCGTGCCTCAGTGCATTGCTCACGGAAATGACCTTTGCATGCTCCACCTTATTTGCCATAGGACATTTCTCCTTTTACCTTACTGATTTATTCTGTCTTTCCGGACAGCCTTCAAATTTCTACAGTCCGTTGCTCAGAATACCCTTTACCATTTCCTTTGTCTTCTTCTCAGCGTTTGCCTCTGTAACATCACCCTGTACGATCTCTTTTCCCATCGTCTCAGCCGGTGTCCAGTAGCTGCCCATCTCTGAAAGAAGTGGCTGTACAGCCGCTGCATTTGCAATTTCGTCTGCCTGTGCCTTAATTACGGTATCCTTCATTACTGCTTCATCTGCAGCAAGTGTTTTGTTGATCGGTGCGATTCCTCTTGACTCAAAACGGATCTTCTGGCACTCCTCCCCTGCAAGATAACGGGCAAGTGCTACGGCAACCTCCTGATCCTCACATTTTGGATTTACGCCAACTGCCTTACTTCCGGCGAAGGACTTCATCTGGCCTTCCTGTCCGTTAATGGTTGCAGTAGGAAGCTGTGCTGCTGCAAAATTCTTTCCAAGTGCTTCCTTGATCGCCTTTGCATCCCAGGAACCGCTGCAATATGCGCCCAGCTTTCCGTCCTTAAATTTTGCAATACTGCTTCCGTCTTTCTCACAGGAGAATTTCTTATTCTTTGCAAGATCTACCATATATTTTGTTGCTGCCACACCGGCCTCACTATCCCAGTCACAGCCTGCAGATGCATCTGTTCCGTCACCAAAGAGAGAACCGCCTGCTGCGTAGTAGAATGCTTCAATATACCAGCTGTTATCCAGCGGGAATGCAAAGTTTGTAACGCCATTGCCCAGATTCTTTGACATCATCTTGTCCAGAGATTTTACCTCATCCTCACTGAATTTACTCTTATCATAATACATAAACCATGTGTTTGATGTGTACGGAACTCCGTATACACTGCCGTCATATGTAACAGAATCGATCATTGCTTTTTCGTTATTCTCGTTAATCTCATCTACGGTAGATCCACCCAGCTTAGAAAGAGCTCCTGCTTCAACCAGAACCGGAATCTGATCGTTTGCATACATATAAACATCTGCTGCCGCATCCACATCCTTCGTTACCACATCCTTTGCATCTCCCTCGGAGCATACACCATACTCAAAAGTGATATTCCACTCCGGATGCTGCTCATTAAAGGAATCACACATTGCCTTGAGGATACCGTCATTATATCCCTTTATCTTTGCCTGATCCTCCTGCGGTCCCCACACCGTCAGTTTCACATCCTTTGTCTCTGTCTTGGCACTGCCTGTATCAGAACCGGCCTTGTCTGTTGTTGATGTTGTCTTGCCACACCCGGCAAATACAGATGAAATCATTGCTGTTGTCAGCAATAACGCACATAATTTTTTCGCTCTCATAACGAATTCCTCCTCATTCTTTTTCCATGCAGCAGCTTCATTTCTGCTGTATTGATTTGATAAATTCATTATAAAAGCTGGCAGGTTTTGGGTAAATATAAGGAATTTTAGAAACATACAAGATTTTTGAGAAGAGGCGGCCAAACGGCTGCCCCGCTCAGCCACGCTATTATCATGCGCAACGATCACTACAGTTCTTCTATTTCACAAAAAAGGCCGTTTACAGACGATGATTTTTCTGTTCCTTCGGAGCATGGATATGGTCTGAAAAATATTGAAAAAATTGCCTGTTCTCCCCTTCGGATTCGCTGCAATACATCACATCTTGAAACGCTATCCATTGACTTTCCGCTTTTACCGACAATCTGATACCCTGCAACCTCAAAGGCATCCAATACATTCATGACAGATTCATCTTCCCCCTCCTTTATAACAGCAAAAACCCCAGTGATAAAACCATCACTGGGGTTATAGTACCAGACAATTCTTAAAACATATGAATGAAATTCTTAAGAGTTTTTTAAGGTTGCTTTCCGGCCACTCTCCTTCGCACCTTTCTCAAAGCAATTACTCCCTTAGATATATCGCTTATGTCAACATTTGTTCCCGGTTCCAATTCTTCAGTAATTCTTTCAATCGCCTGAAGCGGATCCATAGAATGATATGGATAATATAATTTTCTTAATTGCTCCGGCTTGATCAATTTATAAATCTGCTTACTCGACTTATCACTGATATAGGACCAGTAGCGATATATATAGCCAATCCAGTAAAGCTCCTCTCCATCAAACTTATTCACTCCGTAAGAACTGGCTCCATACTGTTCCTCTATCTCTTTAATCGCATCAGACACATCTAATGATTCAAATGCAAATCCAACATTGTCCATTCTTTTTGCAAGTTCCGAATTCATAAATCTTCGTATAAATATTTTTGAACTGCACTCTTCGCTTTTCTTTGACATTTGAAACAACGCCGCCTGATAAGCACACATTCTCAATCCTAAAGAATCTATTTTTTTCATTGCAAAATCTCCTCGATATACCTTCCCTGATTTCTGTATTTTTTTCTTGCCAGCTTCACTTTATCCATATTCATTTGAAATCCTTTTTGTTTTGTATCCAGATACATCTCCTTTTCAGAATCCGTCAAAAAACATCTTTCCAAAAGGGTAATATTGTCTAATGCTTTTTCACTGATGAACACATATTGTTTTCCCGGATTTGTTGCAGATAAACAATGCTGACACTGTACATCAGTTATTTCTCCATCAATAAAACTGTCTATAATTTCAAACATTCTGTTATCTGCAATCGGTGCAATGATATAATCAACTCCCTTATTTGTTTTCAACAGTTTTTTGACTGTTTCCGTTTGAATATATTCCTGAAGTTTTCCTCTATAATAGGCGATCGTAAGCATCCATTCTCTATCAACGCTAAATTCTCTGCTTATTAAATTGGAAGCTGCAAATTTCAACATATACAACGATGAATTTTTATGTGTTGCAACAAACATTGCTGACTGTTCCAGGCTTTCCCCACAATAGAATCCATTGCCAAAGTCATTGATCTTTTTGCTATAATCAAGCCCGGGTGCTCCTTCTAACTTTATTTTTGCCCCATGAAACAAAAGAACCTCCCCGTCCTTCACCATATCTTCCCTGTAAAACTGCTCCTTGATCTTATTCAAACGAATTCCTTTTTTAAACACATACTCATAAAATTTGCGCATGTGTCTTTCCGATATATTATTTCTATTGTTGACCCAATTACTCACTGTTATTCTGCTGACACCTAACTCATTTGCCAATTCTTCCTCGGAAAATCCCGTAATTTCCAATACACTTTCTATATCCTGCCCAATTAAGAAATCCATAAATATCAACCTCCAACTTCTATGCATAATATTTTACATAGAAGTTTAGTTATTGTCAACAACTTCTATGTAAAGTTTTTAACATAGAAGTTTAATTCTAATAGAAAAGGCAAAACCTGTATTTTGCCCTTTCTACCGACTATATTACAAACATTTTCCTTTACACCGTTTTTATTTCACCGAAACCTTAACTTTATATTTCTGCGCCTTCTTCATAAGCCATATACGATCACTTTCTGACAACTTAGTGCTGATGATCAGTTTTTTTATTTTTCTGGAACCGACCTTTTTCTCCTCAAAATACGGGGACCGGTGAAACTTTCCATTTATAAATTCTTTCACTGTTTTTCTGGAGATCTTCTTAAAATTCTTTATCTTACTCAGATCCAAAATATCCGTTGGATTTTCACCAAACAGACTATCCGATTCATTAATTTCATCAAAATCCTCATCCATACTATTATTACTGTCTGTAAAATTCACATTTGGCAGCTTCAGGGTACGAATCCTGTTCTGACGACAGGAAACCCATTTCAGCTCCGTGTTATTGCTAAGATCCAGCTTTCTCAACTGATTTTGCTTACAACTCAGTACTTCCAATTCCTTACACTTTGTCAGATCCAGCTTTTTGATGTAATTATTTTTCACATTCAATGTCCTGATATTAGGACATAGTTCTGTTGCAAATGATGTCAACTGATTATCCTTAACATTGACCACTCTGAGAATATTTTTGGCAAGCTTAATATTTTTTAATTTATTGTCCTGTGCACTTAAAGTATATAATTTATTATTGTTGCTCAGATCCAGCGTTTCCAACTGATTTTTGTCACACTCAAGATCACTGAGATTTTTATTCTGACTCACATCAAGACTTGTCATTTGATTTCCATTACACGATAATCTTTCCAGATTCTTATTTTGACTTACATCCACTGTTGCCAGTGTCGGAGAATCACAGACAAGCCATTCCAGATTTTTACATCGAGATACATCCAGCTCATTTATCCGGCATGCCATGGCCTCTGCCTCTTTGAAGCTCCAGCGGTCATATTCACAGAGAGAAAACCAGGTTATGTTTTTCCCTGCGACTTCTACCCGGTTGATCTCCGATGCTGTCAGCCATATGTATTTCAATGATTTAGGACATCCTTCGATTTTTAATGTATTCCCCTTCACCTTCGCCAGAGAAAGACTCGTGCAGGAGGTCAGATGCTCTATTCCACGGACATCTATGGTATCCTTTTCCCACAGATCATTTCCGGAAATAATCTGCTCTGTCGTCTCATCTCCTATATATGTTGCAACCAACGCCTGTTTCGGTGTTACAATTTCTGAACCCTGCTCAACAAAATTTTCCACAATATTAATCTGCTTAATTTCCTCTTGGGAAAGTACCCCATCTCCATTGATATCATAATATTTTGTTTTCAATACGGTTCGAAGCCAATCTGCCGGAAAATTTTGCTCATTAATTTCCAGACTGCCAGCTTCTGCCGCTTTTGCTCTGCTGCCCTGCCCCCACAAAGGCACCAGAATCATTACCGTAACCACAACACACCATAAATTCTTTCTCCAATTATTTTTCAATACGCGATTCCTCCTCAAATCTTCTCTTCCAATCCTCTGTAATATTTTGCACCTTAATATCACTGGCAGCAATCACCTTGGTTTCTGTTCCATCCACTGTACCTGCTGCCGTTCCATCCGCTTCCATTTCGACTTTATACTTTGCTCCACTCACCTCCATCTGTATTTCATTTTTCTTCATCTGACCATTTGCGACTCTGATATCTCCTACATTTTCGACCCCTTTAATATCAAAAATATCATACATAACATCAAGTTTTTCAGAAACAGCCACTTCTTTCTCCGCATCTGCAATATAAATACACATTCTCTGAATTCCGGACCCCTCCATGGTTACAAAAGCCGCCTCACATTTTCCATCTCCGTCAATATCACCATAAATTGCATCTCCATAAACATCTTGCATCAACAGTCCGTCTTTTTTATGGAAAATCTTATAATCGCAGACCATATGCCCTTTATCATCAGACTGATCTTTTACCATTTCGACCTGATACCCCGTGTCTTTAGAAAACGGATTATCCACTGTGTGATCCGAACACCCGCAAAGCATTAGAACCATTATTACAGATTCCATCAAAGCCCTTTTCGCATACAACTTTTTTCTACCATTAAATTTTTTCATATACATTACCCCTTGCTATACTGATCTATGATCTTTTTGATCGCCTCCGCTTCCTTTTTCGAAATATGTTTTCCCCCCAGAAATGCAGTCAGAAATCCGGGCAATGATCCCCCGAACGTTCTCTCCACAAAATAATTGGACTCATCCCGCTGCACCCGTTCCTGTGGGATCAGCACCGAAACAACCGCATCCTCGTTCCGAATATATCCTTTTTCTGACAGCTTGCGAATCACCGTATAAGTTGTGGATTTCTTCCAGCCCAGCTCCTCATCGCACCGCTTTACCAGCTCTCCGGATGGAATCGGTGCATATTCCCACACGACCTGCATAAAACGATAGTCACTGTCACATAACTTCATATATTCCATGGTTATTCCCCCTTTCCGGTGATCAATAAATAATAGTAAAAGCATCATAAGTCTATTGTTATCAACCTATTTTAACTTTATAATAATAAACCTGGAATGTCAAGAAGACAGCAAATCAAATCTTGTCATTTTATGCCATTTACGCTATGATAGAAGAGTGTGGCAGGCTATACCTACGCCGCATTGACACAGTATGATTTTCAAAACCAAGTAATCACAACAAAAAGAAAAGAGGACAAAAAGATGGATAAGGTTATTTTAGCCTACTCAGGCGGACTTGACACAACTGCAGTTATTCCATGGTTAAAGGAAACATACGGCTATGAGGTTGTATGCTGCTGTATCGACTGTGGACAGGGCGAGGAGCTCGATGGATTAGAGGAGCGTGCAAAACTCTCCGGTGCTTCTAAGCTTTACATTGAGGACGTTGTTGATGATCTTTGCGAAAACTACATTATGCCTTGTGTACAGGCTGGTGCCGTTTACGAACATAAATATCTCATGGGAACTGCTATGGCAAGACCTACGATCGCTGCAAAGCTGGTAGAAATTGCCCGTAAGGAAAATGCCGTTGCAATCTGCCACGGTGCAACCGGTAAGGGTAACGACCAGATTCGTTTTGAGCTTGGTATCAAGGCATTAGCTCCGGATATCAAGGTTATCGCTCCATGGCGTGACGACAGATGGGGTATGGATTCCCGTGAGGCAGAGATTGAGTATTGTAAGGCACACGGCATTGATCTTCCGTTCGGAACCGATCAGTCTTACAGCCGTGATAGAAATATCTGGCATATCAGCCATGAGGGACTGGAGCTTGAGGATCCTGCTAAGGCACCAAATTACGATCATATGCTTGTTCTCGGTGTTACACCGGAGAAGGCACCGGATGAGGATGTAGAGCTTTCTATTTCTTTTGAAAAGGGTGTTCCTACTGCTCTGAACGGCAAGAAAATGAAAGTTGCTGATATTATCCGTGAGCTGAATACCATCGGTGGAAAGCACGGTATCGGTATTGTTGATATCGTTGAGAACCGTGTCGTTGGTATGAAGAGCCGTGGTGTATATGAGACTCCTGGTGGAACAATCCTGATGGAAGCACATCAGCAGTTAGAGGAGCTTGTTCTTGACCGTGACACCATCGCATTGAAGTTAGAGCTCGGCAGCAAGCTTGCAAGCATTGTATACGAAGGTAAATGGTTCACACCTGTTCGTGAAGCAATCTCCGCATTCGTTGATGTAACACAGCAGTATGTAACCGGTGAAGTAAAACTTCGTCTCTACAAGGGCAATATCATTAAGAACGGAACAACTTCTCCATATTCTCTGTACAGTGAGTCATTGGCATCCTTTACCACAGGTGATATGTACGACCATCATGATGCAGAAGGCTTCATTACATTATGGGGTCTCCCACTGAAGGTTCGTGCCATGAGAATGAACGAGCTCAAGAAAGATAAGACAAAATAATCTGATACAGCCATTCATAAAAAAGGGCAAAACCAGCGTTTTGCCCTTGCTCACTCTACGCTACGAGCATTTTCCTATACACTAAAATAAAACATCCCGGATTTGATTTCAAACAACTCCCTTTGGGGTGAAATCAAATTCAGGCTGTTTTTTAGTTCAAAGCAGCTTATTTATTTTAACAACTCCCGGATCATCTCCGCTGTATAAGTAACGCATACCATCTTCTCCGCCTCGATGCGGTACAGCGCATTTGCGGCAATATGTTCTGCTGCCTGCTCGATATCACGAATTCCTGATGTATCCTTAAAAATATCCATGATCGCATCCAGTGCTTCCTCTGTAATCGCAATCTCCTCGCTTCGCAGACCAATTCTCTTTAATACCTTTGGCATCGCAAATTTGGTAAAGATCACTCTCTTTTCTTCCAGGCTGTAGTCCGGCAGCTCGATCACAGCAAAACGAGACATAAGTGGTGCACTGATTGCCGCCTTGTCATTCGCCGTAGCAATCGGATAAACCCCGGTAGTCGGAATATTACATTCTACATAATTATCGGTAAATCCAAGATTATCCAAAAGTGTCAGCAATACATCCGCCGGATTTCCATTTCCCTTTCCGGCAGAAGCCTTGTCCAGCTCGTTGATAATGAACAGCAGATTAGAGCTCTCTGCATTGGCAAACGCCTCCATAATCAGACCGGGTTTTGCATTAGCATAAATCCGGGAGCTTCCGGTAAGCTGCTCCGGATCATTGATAGAACTCATTTCCAGCGTTGTCCACGACATTTTCAAAATCTTTGCAACGGCATAGGCAATCTGTGACTTTCCGGTACCTGCCGGTCCGATCAAAAGAATACCATATGCCGGCAGGGTATGAGTACGATTGATCTGAATGATCGTCTCAATAATACGCTGCTTTACATTGTCCAGTCCATACAGCTCCTCGTCCAGAATTTTTCTGGCCTCCACCGGATCGATCGGCTGGAAATCTGTATTTTTCCACTGAATATTTAACATAATAGAGAGCGCACGCTGTGCATGACGGCGCTCCTCCGGCGTCACCTCTGTAGATTTCGCTACCGCAAGATTACGTCTCGCCCACAGACGGATATTGTCCGGAAGTGTACTTCCCGCACACATCAGATAATCCGTAATACTCTGAATACTGGTAAGCTTCATATCATCGGAGTCTTCAATCTCATCAAAATCAACGACTTCCTTCGAAGGTGCATCACTCTGCAGCAACCGCTCGATCATAAACTGCAAAAATCCATTTTCTCCGGAAAGCTTCGTACCTCTCATAGCCACACCGGTCTCAAAGATCTTATAAACTGCGTATCCCTGATCTGTACTGGCACCGGACAGCTTAACCATAATATGGTTCTCTCCAAGCCACTTTACCAGCTTCTCAAAACGTGCATCGATCTGTAAAATATCATGAGACGTCTTTTCCTCATCACATGTAAATGCCGTCCCCTTTGTGGGTGCTGTAAACATACCGGAGGAATGATGCATAAGCTTCTTTTCCTCATCCTTCAACAGCATGACCGGATGTGACCCATCCGGCACTCTTTCATTCGAATAAACTAATTTGTACGTTTTCTCTGCTTTGACTGCGTCCTTTTTCTCCTGATTAAAATCAAAAACTGGCATCTTGTAACCTCACATTTCTGTTTATTCTGTATTATTTCCGCACAACTCCCCACTTCAATAATGCACTTAAAATTTGTACTCTAACTATTTCACCACTTTTTACTTAATGAACCCTATGAAATTATAGGATGAAATGGTAAAATCCGCAACTACTATTTTTCGATCTCTTCTATTTCTTGAGTACCTGTGGAATATTTATGGTGCACCTTGTTCCCTTTCCTTCCTCACTCTCAATTTTCAGACAATATTCCTCCCCATAATAGAGCCGGATTCTCTGATTCACATTCCGGACACCATACCCCTTTGTCTTAAATTCCAATATAGAGGACAAAAGCTCCGGTTCGATTCCCACACCATTATCCTCTACCGTCAGATAAATATTGTGATCATCTTTACGTCCTATTATTTTAATATATCCTCTGCCATCCTCTTTCAGGTCAATTCCATGATCAATGGCATTTTCCACCAAAGGCTGCAACAGCAGATTTAATGTCTGATATTGCAGGATTTCCTCATCAATATCCATGATCACATCAAAGTCATTATCATGCATACATAGCTGAATCTCCAGATAAGACTTCATATTTTCAATTTCCTTCTCAATGGTCAGCACATTTTTGCCCCGGTTCAAAGAAGTCCGGTAAAAAGAAGATAATGCCAGTGTAATCTTGCTAATGTCCTGCTGCCCTGCCTCCAGCGCCTTCCAGTTGATCAATGAAAGGGAATTATAAAGAAAGTGTGGGTTGATCTGTGCCTGAAGTGCCGTCATTTCTGACTTTCTCTGGGTCAGCTTGCTTTCATATACTTCATGGATCAATCGGTTGATCTCCCCCAGCATGCTTCCGAATCCCCGGATCAGACTTCCCACCTCATCCTTCGCATTACTGGTAACCATAAGCTCCATATTACCTTCCTCTACCGCCTGCATATTATCCCGGAGCCGTTTAATATCCCGCACCACAAACCTTGAAAATGCTTTTGAAGCAACAACCGACGTCACAATGCAAATGGCAATAATTCCAAGAATCAGCACAACAAGCGTCTGCACCTCTCTCGCCATCATTTTCTGCGGCTGATATGCGATCACCTGCCAGTCATCTACCCCTGCATCTGCAGACACGATCAGATAATTGCTCCTTTTTCCCTTTTCCTGATCCGCCATTTTCTCTTTTAATTTTTTTAAGGATAATCTGCTTTTTCCTTCTGTCCCATTCTGGGTACTTTGATCTTTTCCATCCTTCTTTGCGCCGGTCTTATTGCCGGCTTTTTGATCAAAGGTGTCCTTCTCAAACAATACATTTCCTGCTTTGTCTATGACATATAGTCCATAACCGTCTCTGGAAATGTCATCAAACCCGGAAAATAACGTATCATAATTCACATCCAGATATAAAATTCCCTTTTGTTTATTCTGCTCCATAATCGGCATGGTCCTTGCTGAAAAAGATGTTTTTTCTTTTCCGTCAATGATCCATTTTACCTTCTGACTTAAGGAATCCTTATATTCCCTGTACCATTTTTCACCCTCTATGGTATGAAGTGCATCCACCGTTGTATCATGCTTTACAATATCCTTATCCAGATATATGGTGATCTGGTTGATATTTGGATTGAAATATTTTAAAGATGAAAGTACCGGATCTACCGTCGCCGTATACTGCTCATACATAGAAAAAATATCATCATAATCACCGATCAGTACATCCGAGATTGGATGGTTAAATGCAATATAATCCGACAGATTATTATAGACCAATATTTTAGACTTCAACTGAGATGCTCCCTGTGACAGAGAATCCTCAATATTTCTACGCTCCCTCTCCATCAGGGTTTTCCTCTCCTGTGACAGCACAAAGAGGCCCAAAAGCAGGATAGGCACCGTGCCAATGCAGATGTATATGATCATTATTTTCTTTTGTATTTTTGCATTTCCAAACCAGTTTTTAATCTTATTTTTCATTGTTTACTGTTCCACCATTTCCTGCATTTTCCTACTTACTGATTCCGATACTTCTGCGGACTCACACCGTAATATTCCCGAAAACTCTGGCAAAAATATGATACATTCGGATAGCCCACCGCATAACTGATATTTACAATTTTATTATGAGTCTCCTCCAGCATTTCCTTTGCCTTCTCCATGCGAAGTGCCTTAATAAATTTGCTGAGATTCTGTCCTGTCTCCTTCTTAAAAATATGACTGAGATAACTTGGAGCCAGAAAAACCTGATCTGCCAGCATATCCACACTCAGTTCCTCACCATAATGAGCATAAATATACTGCTTCACTGTCTCAATCTCCCGATGCTCCATCTGTGGATTGATTGCAAAGCTCTGTTCTAAAAGTTTAATGCCTTCATTAATGATTTCCGTCACCTCCTGGAAATCATTAGTCCGGTATAACCGGTCAATATCCTGATTCAGACCACCGGACTTTTCCTTGGGCAGTATTTCGTATACATCCTTCAATAAATTTGAAAAAATAAATTTTACATACATTTGTGAAAAATTCTTTTTGCTCTGATACTTCTCGCACAGCCCTTCAAAATGACGACGCAGCCCTGCCATATCCTTCATTTTGATATCCTGCCGAATCTGCTTCATCAGAGTATCGTCATCAATCTGGGAAAGATTTGCCTCTGTCTGCTGCTCTTCACTAAACACACGATCCTCCGGTACATAAAATTTATTTTCCATCAGAAGCTCCAGCCGTTCCATTTCCTCTGCCAGCTTCACCGGCCGCACAAACTCACGGCTGACCGCAATATAGCACTTCTCCGCATATTTCTCCTCAATGGCATCCAGAAGTTTTTGCGCCATTTCCTTTCTGGATTCCACATCAATCTCCCGTTCCAACAGAATGATTCCCTGCTGTGGGTTCATATTCAAGTACAAAAACGGCTCCTTCATTTCTTCCCGGAGATTTTCCAGAAAATCCAGACCGGTTCTTCCAAAAAATTCCCTGTCAAATTCCAGCAGCATCATATTGTGAAAGTCCTGTACATACTCCAGACTGTCTGCCCCCCCTAAGCTTGCCGCCAGATCCTGTGGTGCGGCACCATTCAACAGGGACAATAATACATGCTCCCGGACAAAATTACGGTTCTTTTCCTTGCGCTCGTCCTCCAGACGTTCTCCTTCAATCTCCTGCAGCACCTTCTCCATAGTATTGCGGAATTCCTCCGGATCCACAGGCTTTAAAATATAGCTGTCCACACCAGATTTCATTGCCTTTCTGGCATATTCAAACTCTCCATACCCACTAAAGATCACCATTTTTGTCTGAGGATATTTTTTCATGACATTTTCTGCCAGCTCAAGTCCATCCATAAAAGGCATTTTAATATCCGTCAGCAATATATCCACCGGCTTTTCCTCCAGAGCCTCCAATGCCTTTACGCCATTGACCGCCTCCCGGATTTCCGCCTCCATATGAAGCTGCTTTAACAAAAATTTAATACCGTTTCTCTCTATTTTCTCATCATCCACGATTAATATCTGAATCATATCCGACCTCATTTCTATAAGATATCTTTTTGCACTATTTGACATCTTTTATTTCCGCAAATCCACACAAAATCATAATTACTGATTTTTAGCATTTTTTTTTAGATTTAGTTTACCACATCTGCCTTGGAAACCCAAATTTTTCTCTAAATTTTCATGACAATTTCACCTTCTAAATGCTGCTTCCGAAAATCCTGTAAATTCTTCAAAAAACTCATCTTTTTCAATATGCCAAATAACTCCCTTCCGGTATTCCTACCGAAAGAGAGTGTAATTGTTTCTTTATTTTACAATATTTTTTAGACAAAAACTTAGCTTTTTATTTACTCGTTCCTGTCCTCCAGATTTCCTGATCGTACTGCTCAATAGTCCGGTCTGATGAGAAAAATCCTGCTTTCGCAATATTTACCAACATCTTTTCTGCCCACGCCATACGATCATTATAATCATGATATGCCTTTTCTCTTGTTGCAATATAGTCCTTAAAATCAGGAAACGTCATAAACCAGTCCTTATTCAAGAGCTCATTATACAGGCGTGTCAGGTGTTCTTCATCTCCTACCGCCATCATTTCCCTGCCAACAATAAAGTCCACCGCTTCCTTCAAAGCTGTATCCTTTTCATAATAATCTCGGGACACATAGCTGCCCTGCGCATACCGGTCAATCACTGTCTCGCTATCCTCACCAAAGATATAAATATTATCTTTTCCTACCAGATCTGCAATTTCCACGTTTGCTCCATCCATAGTTCCCAGTGTCAGCGCACCGTTAAGCATAAACTTCATATTACCGGTACCGCTTGCCTCCTTGGAAGCCAGAGAAATCTGCTCTGAAATATCACACGCCGGAATAAGCTGTGCCGCCTTGCTGACATTATAATTCTCTACCATTACCACACGAAGATATGGATTTACCTGCTCATCCTTATTGATCAGCTCCTGCAGACAAAGGATCAGATGAATAATATCCTTTGCGATCACATACGCCGGTGCTGCCTTTGCGCCAAAGATCACTGTAACCGGCTTTTCCGGAATAATGCCCCTCTTAATCTCCAGATACTTGTGAATGATATAAAGTGCATTGAGCTGCTGTCTCTTGTACTCGTGAAGACGTTTTACCTGAATATCGTAAATCGAATTTTCATCAATCTCAACTCCCTGTGTCCGCAAGAGATATTCCTTCAACTGTTTTTTCTTCTCAGCCTTTACCCGCAACAGACTCTCCAGCACCTTCTTATCTCCCTGATATTGCAGTAATTTTTCCAGTTCTGTGGCATCCTTTTTAAATCCATTGCCAATCAGCCCCTCGATCCAGGAAGTCAGCTCCTCATTGCAATGAAGTAGCCAGCGGCGGAAGGTAATACCGTTTGTTTTATTATTAAACTTCTCCGGATAAATTTCATAAAATGGTTTCAGCTCACTGTTTTTCAAAATCTCCGTATGAAGATATGCCACACCATTTATACTATATCCATAGTGCATATCAATATGCGCCATATGTACTCTGTCTTCTTTATCAATAATTGCAACTGCCTCATCCGGATATTTTTTCTTTGCCTCATTATCCAGAATATGAATGATCGGAAGAAGCTGTGGCACAACCTTCTGAAGATACGCAATCGGCCATTTTTCCAGTGCTTCCGCAAGAATCGTATGATTTGTATAAGCACATGTTTTAGCTACAATTTCCATAGCTTCTTCAATACAGATGCCACGGATCAGAAGCAGACGGATCAGCTCCGGGATCACCATTGTCGGATGGGTATCGTTGATCTGGATTGCCGCATAATCCGGCAGATCATGAAGATTACATCCCCTTGCCTCACATTCCTCCAGAATGAGCTGTGCTCCGGCTGACACCATAAAATACTGCTGATAAATTCGCAGAAGCTGTCCCTTCTCATCACTGTCATCCGGATACAGGAAAAGAGTCAGATTATGTTCTATATCCTCCTTATCAAAGGAAATGCCATCTTTTGTAATCTTCTCCTCCACACTGTCAATATCAAACAAATGAAGCTGATTTGTCCTGTTCTCATAACCGGTGACCGCAATATCGTACAGAGAAGCTTTTACAATATGATCACGGAACTCTACAGTATAGCTTTTGTCCCTCTTTGTCAGCCAGCTATTTTTCTCAATCCATGGATTAGGATATTCCTTCTGCAGATTCTGCTCAAATACCTGCTTAAAAAGTCCCAGGTGATAGTTGATACCAATGCCGTCTCCCGGAATCCCAAGAGTCGCAATAGAATCCAGGAAACACGCTGCCAGACGTCCCAATCCACCATTTCCCAGCGATGGCTCCGGCTCAATCTCCTCAATCTCATAAATACTTTTTCCATTCTCCTCCAATTCCTTTTTCACCGTATCAAAAAGACCCAGATTGATCAGATTATTGGACAATAGTTTTCCAATAAGAAACTCTGCGGAAATATAATAAACCTTCTTTTTTCCGGCATGGCTTTCCTTCTGTTTTGCCTGCTCCTTTACCAGCTCCAGCAAAGCAATATGAATTTCATCATTGCTGCAATCCTTTAAACTTTTCTGATAGTGATCCTTTACAAATTTCTCAAGCATTTTTGTCCTCCTGATGATTTCAATTTTATATTTTTAAATCTTGTTATATTAACGATCATAAATATCTGCCATCTTTCCCAGAAACTTAATTTCCTTCTCGCCAAACTCGCCCCTCTTCAGTCTCCAGCGCCAGTTTTGACCAATCGTTGAAGGCAGATTCATTCTCGCATCATTATCTTTTTTCAAAATATCCTGCATTTGAAGAATGACTGTATCCGCCACACTCTGATAAGCCAGCCGGATCACCGCATTTGCCAGTTTTTCTTTGAATTCTGAGCAAATTCTGTCACTTATACAAAGTCCTGTATAATCCAGCAGATACTGATACCCCTCTTCCGGCAGCGAATCAAAATATCCAAGTAGTGTTTCATTATCATGAGTTCCGCTGTACACCACACAATTTCTCTCATAATTATGTGGCAGATATTCATTATCTCTTTTCCCATCAAATGCAAATTCCAGAATTTTCATTCCCGGATATCCACTTTGCTTCAAAAGCTGTCTGACACCCGGCACAACCACGCCCAGATCTTCTGCAATCACCTTTGCATCCCCAATTGCTTCATCAATGGCTTTGATCAGCTTTTCTCCGGGTCCCTTTCGAAATGCTCCATCTACCGGTACCCCTTCTGCCGGAATAGCATAATATCTTACAATCCCAATAAAATGATCAATTCGCACAACATCATACATACTGCCTGCTGCTTTAATACGCTTTTTCCACCAGGTAAAATGATCCTTTTTCATAATATCCCAATCATAAATGGGATTTCCCCATTTCTGTCCGTAATCCGAAAATGCATCCGGCGGACACCCTGCCACGTCAATCGGGTGAAGTGTCTCATCCAGTTGATACTGTCCCGGATTTGCCCACACATCGGCACTATCCAATGCCACATAAATCGGGATATCTCCAATAATCTGTATTTCCTTTTGATTTGCATATTTCTTTAATGCATTCCACTGTTCAAAAAACTTATATTGTACGAAACACCAGAATTCCATTTTTTCTTTCAATAGCTGACGATAATATTTCAAAGCCGTCTCTTTACGGCAACGTATGTCCTCACTCCACGACAGCCATTCAACACCTCCGAAATAGTCTTTACAGGACATAAAGAGACTATAATCCTCCAGCCATTCCTGATTTTTATGAACAAAATCCTGATAATCAGACGAAGACTTTTCCTGCCACCGCAGAAATGCCTTTTTCAAAATTCCAAACCGGTTCACATACATTTTCTGATAATCCACATCATAAACCAGTTCGCCCCAGTCTATTTTCTGAATTTCTTCCTTTTCCAATAATCCTTCCTTCTGTAGCAGATCCAAATCTATAAAATATGGATTTCCTGCGAAGGTAGAAAATGACTGATAAGGACTATCTCCAAAGCTTGTTGGTCCAACCGGAAGTACCTGCCAGTATTTCTGTCCGGCTTCTTCCAATTGATCTACAAATTGATATGCTTCTTTTCCCAATGATCCGATACCATATGGCGACGGCAGGCTGCTGATTGGCAACAAAATTCCTGCGCCCCGCTCCAGCCGTTTTGACTTCTGCTCCATGCTCATCACACGTTTCCTCCATCTTTTCCATTTGCAGCGGCCTCGTTTCATTCTCCGCTGATATTATGCTATCAGCTATTTGTCAAATATTCTATATACCATTTCTTAGATTGATATCAATTTTTACAGAATTCAATATTCAAAATAAAAACACAGTATATTTCTATCTTTGTTCAATAAAAATATACTGTGCCGTATTTGTTTTATAAAATAAAAAAGCCCATAGCATATAACTATGAACTCAATTTTAATGAGACACGGGGGATTCGAACCCCCGACAACTTGATTAAAAGTCAAGTGCTCT
>OGHH01000042.1_pt1 | contig 127708 bp, 236 predicted proteins | sample 1571471 | NCBI WGS metagenome assembly OGHH01 (sample SAMEA2581936, study PRJEB24529) | metagenome | biome: Human gut stool | place: China | collected 2011
ATTCACTTTAAGTCCAAATCTGCTAAATACGCCAGTGGTCCTTGGAAGTAATGTAAGCATAATTTGTTTCAATGTTACCGGTATTAAGTTAGCTCCTGGAGATAATTTGCTGTACTCAAAAATATTATTTGCATATGGCTTAATATCGTTTTCTATCATGTCTTCTGTATAAGGGAAGTTCTTTAAAATACGCTGCGAGTTATAATACACAATACATCGCACTATGATTTTTTCAAAGTCTTCTATTGTCAAACATGCATCTTTTCTATAATCATGTACGCCTCTTTCAAGAAAATCAGGTTCAACTATACCTTTATTTTTTAAATAAGGTTTGTATGTTTCTTGAATGATATTAAAAAATTTTTCTACAACACCTTTTAATTCAGGACGGTATGGTGGCAAATTTTTTAGTGTAACTCCAAGCTCAGTTATTTGTTCAAAATTCTCAGATACATATTCTTTTCCCATATCAGTTACAAACGTTCCAGGAATTTCAGATATGCTCCACTGATTCTCATTTATGAATATACCAAGTTCTTCACAATGTTTCTTTTTATTGGATACCATATTTTGCATAAGCACCTTTAAACTATAAATGCCACCTTCCCAAGTTAATGCATAGCCATAACAAAAACTGCTATATGCGTCTATACAAACTGTTAATATAGGTCTTCCAACTAAACTGTTTGTTTCATCTATAAGATATATATCACATACCGTAGAGTCAAGTAATCCGGTACCAACTGCCGGTGCAAATTCCTGTACTCCATCGCCTAATAATGGTCTTTTATTTCTTTGGTAATTACTTAAACCATCTCTTGAGATGTAAAAAGCTTGCATATTTTTTGTCTTACGATAAAAGTATCTGAACTGATAAAAAGATGGTATATTAGGTTGCAACTTCCCATCTATATCGCAATATTTTTCTTTTAACATAAGCAAATAAGAAGACTTTAAACTATATCTGTTTGTGCTATAAAAATATTTATTTAAAGCCCATCTCATATTCTTTTCATCTTTAGTAAGTGACTTTTCTGTAATACTACTTTTGGGTACAAGTACACAAATATTTTGGAAAATAAGATACTTGTAAAAGTAATTTCTAAGAGACTGTTTGCTTATATTTCTTTCCTGACATACTTGATTAAACAATAATGTTCGTTTATATTTATCGTCCATAAAGGAAAGTAATGGAGCAATCATGTTGTACCGATCGTATGCTATCTTTTTATTATGCTCCGAAGCTTCTGATATGTCGAATACAGGCTCATTTGTCTCTTGCATGAGTAAATCCTCATCACACAAAATAGCGTCCTTAAAATCCATTTTATGCACTGTATACGGCATTTTGGTTTTTAAGCAATCAATAATAAAAACTGATTGATCAGATTCTTTTAAAACTCTTACTATTGTATCTTTGTATTTATACAATTTATTCTTCATCAATAACAATCCCCCAATCTGACACACCATGCGTCTTCCAGTACTCTCTGGAACCGTCTAGTAATCTAATAGTCATCGGTTTTTGTAATAGTTTTCTTTCTATACATTCACGGACCATTAGGTCACCTGTATCTTTTACGCATACAAAGTCTGATGTGTAAGTTCTTTCTGGATACTTACTATCCTTATATCCATTAAGATCTACATTTACTCGTATACTGATTATGCTTTGATCTTTTTCTAGTTTCATTGCATAGGCATATTGAATCTTGCTGTAGGTTATGCATACGCCATCACATTTGCATAAATATAATTTTGTTGCAGCTACTTTTGAATTTTTATTCCGCATTATTTTACCCCCTATTTTTGAAATGGTTTTTCCTAAAAACGGCTATTTTTTTGCTAAAAACGAATGATTTTTTCCTAAAAACGCATTTTTAGGGTTATTTTCATTTTTAGCATTTCGTTTTTAGGAAAAATAAAGTACTCGCAAACCCAGTAAAATCAATGGTTTGCGGATTTTCCTAAAAACGTTTCCTAAAAACGAGGTTAAAAATACTATGTCGAAGGGCAATTGTTTTTAGCCTTTTTTGAGGCAAAAATTTTATTCTTTTATTCCGGTCAAAATTTGCTCTGACGCAAGATTTTCCTCTTTTGTGCATGTTAACTTGACTACAATAAAATCACAATTTTATCGGGAAAATGACCCCCTTAAATCCCTTATTTTTATTGACTTCTAGAAAGTCGATTTTTGGAAAAATCGCGATTTTGAGCTATTTTTGGCTGTTTTTTGAACTTTTCGTCAAATTGCACAAAAAAATGACCTCGGATAAAAATATCAAAGGTCATTTCCTATGCTCTTGTTCTTATAAGTTTTCTGCAAGCAAACTATTTTGTTTGATGTCTCAGGCTAAAAAATTTGCCCCATTTTACGCTAAAGTTTATTGCCCTCGAACATAGTATCTCTGACCTTGAAGTCATTATACGAGATTTATATATTTCTTGCAATAGTTCGAGTCCCAATTTCGCAATATTTTACTTATTTCGCTTAATATATTACGGATATTGATCAATATCATCATCATCTTTATTTCTTCCGGCAGTAAGACAAGCTGTAAGAATAATTCCAACTACTCCACCAACCACAAATGTGCAGCCTACAATACAAATAAATGTACCAATACCAAGTGTAATCATGCAGTCTCATCCTCCATTCTGTTAATTTCTGTATCAAGCAATTCTAAAGCAGTATAAAATTTAGTGTCGATTTCTTCATAAATGCAATCAATAACATTTTTAATAATTTTTTTACGAATATAATTGAGCTTTTGATCTTCTGCAAAATCGTCTATAGATATATTCATTTTCAGATCATCAGAATCAAGCTCAACACCATTTTTATGCTCTTCTAATCTTCTTTCAAGATACCATTTAGCTTTTTTTAAATCCTGAAGCTCTTTTTGCTTGTCACCAACATATTTCTTACCGGCTCTGCAGATATATTTAACTACATTACCAAGGCAATAACCAAGTCCCCAGTCTTCTATAAAATTAATTACCTGGTATTTTGTTCCGCAATAATGAGACGGATTATCTACTGCATTATGTCCAGAAACTGGATCAGAATAAGCGTGGGATACAGTTTTGCAATTGTCTTTTCTAACAAATGTTTTGAAACTATATGATAAATTACCGTATGTATTATCTATAGATTCAATTTCATCAAAATTGTTTAGAAGGTACTCAATTGGGAAAAATACATCTGCTGTAGAGATACATCTATCACCTAAATTAACGATTGTAGCATAAACTTTTTCGCAATGAGGTAAGAACATTTTGTAAATACTTTCTCCGCCAATTGCAAAATATTTATTTGGACTACTTAAGAACAGCTGTAGAAAATCGTCTTTACTATCTAATGTACATACGAGTGTACCATTACAGTCAAGATCAGAAAAATAATTTGCAGTATTGCTATAAATATAATTTTTTCTTCCAACGAGTGGTTTGTTGCCAATACTGTTCCATGTTTTTCTTCCCATGATAACAGAGTTGCCCATAGTAATCTCTTTAAACCTTTTCATATCTTCTGGAATCTTATAAAGTAAGTCACCATCTTTACCGATTCCACCAAAATTATCCATACAAACGATTGCTGATAACATAATTTTTCTCTCCTTAAATACCTAATGGTAGCTTCAATTGTGGCTTCATTGGCTTGTAATTTTCCATAGAAAAGTCGTCAATTGTCATGTCGTAAAAGTTATTTTTTTCTGGATTTAATACCAATTTTGGCATCAAATTTTTATCAATTTCACTATTTTTTAACGCCTCAAAAGTGACTAAATGTCTCTCATTTGCGCGATGAATTAGCTCTTTTGCTTGGTCAATATGGAGGTCGTATACCTGTTCATTTGCTACGAAATGAGTAAATTTTCCAGGCTTATATCCGGTGTGTTTTGCTACCATCATGAGCAGTGCAGCGTACTGGGTTTCATTAATTCCACCTCCACCGCTTGCAGCTAATAAGTCACCTGATCTCTGGTTTAGGAACAGGTCTAAATACTCTCCACGTACTGTCCAGATAGTCTCATAAGCACATGGTTTAAGACCGTTTGGTTCATCTTTAAATTCTTCTTCCTGCCACAAATTACAGATATGATAACGTCCATATGGGTTGTTTTTGATATCATCTAAAACACGCTTTCTAAACAGATCATAACGGTGTACTGTATGACCATATCTATATCCATTTGTACCATCTCCAATATCCCACAAATTCCAATATGATACGCCCATTTCGTTCAAAACTTTGAGGTCATTTGACTCTTTTTGGAAGATCCAAAACATCTCTTTGATTGCACTTTTCCATGCAATTGGACGTAAAGTACAGATTGGAAATTCACCTTTTGAGAGGTCATATTGACGCATTTGATGTGTCACAAAATAGGTATGTGCAGGAGTTCCATCCTCATATTTTGGTCTAGGATTTTCATCTTTAATACCATTTTGAAGGATATTATAGATAGATTCTACGAGATATTTATCGGCTTTTGTCATCAGTCCATATTCATATTCCATGCATTATTCCTCAACTTTCCATTTAGAAATATCTTCTTCAAATTTAGAAATTACGTCCTTATTATTGGTATGAATCACAATAAAAATTTCTTTTGGGATTCCAAGAGACAATAATCCCATAATAGATTTTGCATCAATGACATATCTGCCACATACTGCGTCAATATCATAATTGTATTTATCAATAGATTTCACGAGACTATTAGCATCATTCAGTGTATTCAGTTTGATTCTCATTATTTTCATCTTCTTTCACTTCTTTATTTACTATATCTTCATCTTCTAAAAACAATTTATATCCATGTTTATCATTACAAATGTTATATAATTTTGCATTTGCATCTTCGGACGCAGGTACACCCTTTTTGTGAGTGTACCTTTTGCAAATGTTTTGTTTTGGACATGTTTTAGAATTTTCATCTAATGCACAATAATAAAATGTGTCCATTTATTATTCTTTCTTGTCAGTTGATCCGAAACCACCGTTACGTGTTGCTTCTACATGATCGTCTTCTGTAATTCCATATTCTAAGAAAATTCCCTGGGCGATAGCTGCATTGCTTGTTACTGAAAACTCTTTATCTCCACGATTTACAAGTTTAATAAAAATGTGACCTTCGTTGTCAGAGTTAATAAAATCGCAGTCTATAATTCCTGTTCCATTTACTAGATTGCACTGATATTTAAATCCAAGTCCACTTCTTGGGTAAATCATAAGAACATAATCTGTATTCATACAACATTTAATACCTGTTGGAATTTTAATTACTTCTCCTGGCTTTAGTGTAAATGAAAATGGAGTTCTAATATCAAATCCTGCGCTAAACTTTGTAGCTCTTGTAGGTAACTCTAATCCATAATACATACTTTCAATTTCTTGTCTGAGTCTCTTGGATGTATCATCACCTGCAAGTCCAAATGTATCTAAATAATCTTTTTCAAACTGCTTATAGCTTACTTTCTCAAATTTTGCTACCCTCTTCATTAATCTTCATCCTCCTCGTCCCATGGATCATATTCATCGCAACATTCACAATCACCGTTGCAATGCAATTCTTTATTTGGATTAACTCTAAACATATATTTTGGATTAACTCTAAACATATATTCAAGAATTCTGTTTTCACCAATAGCTTCAATTGCATCGTAAGCTGTGTCTGCATCAGAAAACAATACAGCACCGACTGGTGGTAAGTACGACTCCGTTTCAACAGTAATTGACATGTCATCTTCATCGAATGCAATCCAGAATGCATCTGACGGATGTGCAGTTTCACCATTGTGTTCGTCTGCATAATTCTGAAGTTCTATCATAACTTTCCTACGTTCTACCTCAAATTCTGCTTCTTCTTTTGTTTTATAAATATTCCTAAAATTATAATATTTGTTATCGATAATATCATTGTCCCATCTAAGAAGAGCTATATCATCGCAAGAATCAATACGAAAATAATTTTCACCAAATTTTGGTTTCCAACGTTTATTTGCATCTTTCTTTTTATTCTCTTCTTTATTTGTATTTGCAACTTTCTGTAAATCCTCTTTTACTCTTGAAAGTGTCTGTGTAATAGCTTTGATAACCTCTGGACTACATCCAGATACATCAACGTTATATCCAATACAATTTGTATCCATATTTTATTTCTCCTTCTCTTTGTATAAGTCTTTAATTTTTTCTTCTAAATATTTCAAATATTCATCCCACATATTTTTCGTGTAGATATACTCTTTAGTCTGACGTGCCATCATTAACTTTTTCATATCAGATTTATAATCAAATGGTTTATTTCTACGACCTAGCTTTTTTGCAAGAACATCTGACAAAAATGACTGTGTAAATCTTGAGAAAGTTAATAAGTCCTCTTTCTGAACAAGAGCGATTATTTTCTTATATTCATCCATTTTGTCCGTTGGTATTGTAACATCTGCTTTTGGAAAATTTTTAAGACTATAAGGTGTGATATCTGCACCAAATGATGATGCTTTTAATAGATTTGCAACTGCGTCCATATCTGCAGTCTTGAATTTAAATTCTACTTCACTATCATAGATATGTGGATCTGAATATGGAATATTTGTTTCATCAAGTTTCTTTAAAATATTTTTCCCACGAATAATGCTTGGGATGTAAGCTACAAAAGTACCTCGACCATAATAATAAATTTTATTACCGAATTGACATTTAATATATAAGTCATCATAGCTTTTATCAACGGTTCCATCTTCTTCTCTTGGCACATCATGACTTTCTGGTGAGAGTTCCGGCACAATTCTGTACTTACCTTTAAAATGCTGTGTTAAATAACTCATAGGCATTCACCTCAATATTCTTCGTAGTAAGTTTCATCACTTACTTCTACTTTATTTTTCTCTGCAGCATGGATTTTATCTAATGCCTCTTTACGAGTTTGAAATACATAGTCGCCAAGAGCGTTATATCCAAATAAGTATGCACGTTTATCTTTTTTATCAACTCCGCAAAAATAATCATCTTCAACTGTACGAACTTTCAATTCACACAGATCATAAGTACCATTTTTCTTTAAGATTCTTGCATAATAAACCATGTCACCTTTATTTATTGTGCTGTACATGTTTTTTCTTCCTTTTCTTTTCTGTATTCCACAGGATTTTTTGAGTACAGAGGGAATCAAGTGTAGCAATGACATTCTCGATAACCTCTTCAAGTTCATAATTTTTACCACAATCCCAGTTGTAAATAGGAAAATATATCTCATCATGGTCCATATCTGTAACTGTGAGTGTATATGTATTATCTGACAAATCAATGTCAACTGTTAACCTATCAATGTCTTTATATACAAATTTGTTAAAATATGCGTGGTCACCATAAATTTTAAAGCCATTATTTCGAAGCTTATTAAAATCCATTTTAATGTGTAAAACGTATTTATCATGAATGTCATTAATATTCATCTTGATTTCCTCCATATAAGGGAGTCGGTTAAGACTCCCATAATTATTTACTTAATCACACTTACTCCAACCACAATCTTTACATGTATTGCAACCACCTTCAAAAACTAAATTTCCACCGCATTGAGGACATTTTGCTGTTTTTGATTTATCAACAATGATTTTCTTTTTGGGCTGTTTTGGTGTATCAATTATCTCTTCTGAATCATCAGAAATTTCATCCTGCATTTCTTTGTACATGTCAATAAGAGCATTTCCGATAGCAACAGGACAACAAGATCCTTTTGATGTATCGTGTTTTGTTGCTGTTCTTACCGCATATGACGGACATGTTCCGCTTGACTTAAGCTGGTCGATGATTGAATAAATATCAATTCCACCTCTTGCTGCAAGAGAAATCATTCTGGAAAGCCCGATCATGAATTGGTTACATCCGCCTGAACTTCCTTTACTTAAATATGTCTCAAGGAGTTCTCCTGTATCTGGATCAAAGAATGCTTCACAATGTAATGTTCCACACCCAGTCTGTAATGTACGTTTCTTACCAACACAGTTATCATCAGCTTTAATGATCATTCCTCTGCCAAGAGTTGTTTTAGGCTTTTCAGATGTTTCATCATCTTTTTTACTATCTGATGTTGTAAGAATTCCTGCACGTTTACATCCATCACGGAAAATTGTGATACCTTTAAGTCCTGCTTCCCAGGCTGTCATATATAATCCTTCAACTTGCTCTACTGTAAAGTCGTTTGGAACATTAACCGTAGAACTAATTGATGCATCAATATGTGTCTGCCAAATACTCTGCATATAGATACGATTCTTATAATCAAGTGTCTGTGCAGTTACAAAATAATCTGGTAATTCAGAATCGTCTTTTAGATTATTTTTTTCCATATAATCTTTTACGATTGGTGTATACACTTTGTAATACTCATCATGTCCTTTAAGAGACTCTGTTTTTCTTGTATAGTAGTTTGCGAAAATTGGTTCGATTCCACCAGATACTCTAAGCATTGTAGAAAGTGTTCCGGTTGGAGCAATTGTAAGAAGTTGAGAATTTCTAAGACCATACTCTTTTACAAGCTGTTTTGTTTCACCAAGAGCATTTTTTGAATAATAAGCAGACTGCTCAACTGCTTCCGGATTATATTTTGGATATGGACCATACTCTTTTGCTAATAAAGCAGACGTTTTAAGTGCTTCATCAGCCATTGCATGACCGATCATATCACATAAATCAATAGCTTCAGGACTTCCATATTTAATACCCATTTTAATCAGTAAATCTGCAAGACCGAAGATTCCAAGTCCGATCTGTCTCCAATCTCTTACAGAATCTCTCTGTTCCTGTAATGGATGTAATGGTAATCCCTCGTCAAGGACTTCGTTTAATCCGATTGTTGCAATATGTACTGTTTTTCTAAAATCATCAAAATTAAATCCATGTGGAGTTGCAAATTCAGCCAAATTAATACTTCCGAGAAGGCAACTCCCACCGGATGGTAAAGGCTCTTCTGCGCCTCACACAACACGTATCATTCATATTTTCATGTCGTGCGCTAGACTGTCGCACACTTGTAAAACTGTAACCAAGTCTCTCTCGCTCAGTCGTTCACGCTGTATTTAAACTTGCGCCCTGTAGAGTTATGACACTCGTCCAAGTCAATCAGAGAGAGTTTTAAATCCGCACTTTTATATGGCTAACGGATTAGTTCCGGCATAATGAAAATTATTGTCACAACTAAGTAAATTCCAGTTTTCGATTCTATCCCAGAAAAGCATTCCAGGCTCTGCATAATCCCAGTTCATTTCACATAATTTATGGAACATTTCATATGCATCAATTGTTTTGGTAATAGTTTCACCTGTCTCAGCTCTAGTAAAGCTAAGTGTAAATGGCTGTTTGTTTTTTACTGCGGCCATAAATTTGTCTGTAATACGAACAGAGATATTAGCTTTTGTTACTTTATCAAGATCTGATTTAATTCCAATAAATTCCTCAAGATCTGGATGTTCGCAGGACAAGCTAATCATTAATGCCCCCATTTGTGGACTATCTCTTAATTAATTTAAAATTAATCTTGGATACTATTGCGGTAATTAAGAAAATTTGCATTTTCTCCGCTAGTCTCTACACCTTCCTACTCTGTAGGCTCGGCACGGTATCATTAAGCAACACGCTTACCTTCACCGTTTTCTTCCAATTCAAGACGCAGGGCTTTATATTTTAAATACTTTCGTTTTAATATAATAAATGAATCATTTGGATAAATATGTTTTAGAAATTTTAATACATCAATTCGATTTGCAAATTCAATAACGTAACATTTTTCATTACTTTTAGGTCGAAGTATTGTAGAAATATCAAGTTTTTTTATTAAATACTGTTGAACACCTTCTAATATTTTTAATTGTGAAGTAAAACTAATTTTTTGCCATATTCTGTTTTTATCTTTTCTTCTGCCAAAAGTTAAACACCCATCAGCATCGAATAGTCCTTGTATTAAATATCGTTCTAAATCTTCTCGAATTCTTGGATAGTGTCTATCTACTTTTAATCTTCCTCCAGTAAATTTTAATATATCAGGAATTCTTTTTTGAATTCTTGCTCTTGGAAATCTTCTTGTTTTTTTATTTATAGTATGATTGTAATTAACATTACATTGTAAAATATGAGAAATATATTCTACAACTTGCTTATCATTTAGTGATATTGAAATTTCCACACTATTTTTTTCATCAATAGAGGCATCAGCTAATAAAAATCCTAATATATATGCTTTTTCTTTTGTATCTATTTTTTCAAATCTGAAATTATCATATTTCCTATATTTTGATTTTTCGTTTAGTCCAAACTTTGAAATCCAATATGATACTGTACTATGATTCAAGCCACAATCTTTTTCAATTTGTCTTGTGGACATTTCTTTTTCTAAACATTCTTCCAAATATTTTTTATCCATATATTTTACTCCTTCTACTTTTACACATTTCGATGGATAGCATTTAACTATTTACGTCTCCCAGCTTGTCCGATCAAACCAGTTACCATGGAATACAAATCCATAAATGATATAGACCCGGTTGTTTCTTTTGCTGCATTATTTACTTTTGCACCTCTTGGTGATAATTTACTGATATCAACACCACATCCACCACCATAAGAATAAGTACGTGCGAGTTTCTTTGCACAATCAAAAATAGATTCAATGTTATCTTCTGGAGGTTCAATTACATAGCAATTACTTAAACTAACCTTACGTCCTTTGCTTTCAAGTCCTCTATTGGCAAGGATTCTTCCACCAAAGAGAAATTTCTTATCCTTAATTAACTGTTTTACTTCATCATTCCAACCAGACACTCTATTGAGCCACTGATCAAATGTTTCTCCATTAAACTGGTACTTTCTTTCCCAGATGTCCTGTCCCAGTTTATTGTCTTTTCCTAACCATTCTTGTACAGTCATTTTGTCACTCCTTTACGCTAAATAAAAATCGTTAATATAATCAATCGCTTCATTAATACCTTTGAAAATCACATCACAATCTTCTGGCAGCCATTCATAACTGTCATAATCGTTGAATCCAATAATTGGAATATGGTTATCTACCGCGAATTGCAGTTCCTGAGCTGTTCCAATAGAAGTGTTTGTATGTTCCAGATTTACAAGGACTAAATCACATTTTCGAATACGTGATAAATAGAATTGTTTTACTTGTTTATTCGTGATTGCATTGCCACCATCACGATCAAAATAACGTGTTGGATTGATTACTTTGATAGTTACATCTTTAGCTTCTGAAATATTTTTGAAAATATTCTCAGCTTTTAATCGCCATTCTTTACCATCGTCATGCATTCCTCTACATGCACCAGCGAGATATACTGTTAATTTTTCCATGTTACTACCTCTTAAATAAGTCCAGCTTCATCATCTGCTAATACCTTATCATAATCTTCTCTGAAGCAAATAAATCCTGCAAACTGTAAACTTGGAAGTCCAGTATTTTTATCTTTTGTTTCTTCCTTATATTTAATATCAATGAGTTTGCCAATAAGCTCATCTCGTTTTTCCCAGAGATCTTTTCTCATTTGATCTGAATATCCATATCCAACACCAGATTTTCCATCTTTATATTTAACGATTAACGATCCAAGTGCTCCTTTGTTCTTGCCAGACCCTTCTTCGTATCCAATAACTCTTAAAGTCGCATCATAGAACTGTTTTACTTTAATAAGACTTTTGGTTCGTTTGCATTCATATGGCTTGTCAAGATTAATGCAACATCCTTCCCAATCATTATCTTCTGCGTACTGAAGCCATTCCCAAATTTTACTGTGGTCGTAACCATGATATACTCTCGGAACAACTTCAATATTGTCTGTTGGATGGAATTTAAGTTTTTCTTCCAATTCATCTAAATCTTTGCTTCTAATGGAGTATGGTTCTTTAGATTTTCCAGACCAAAATTCTTTAAGGGGGAACATATCGAATACAACGAATTTTAATTGAGATTTGTCACCAGATTTGCTATTTGCGATTCCTGTACCATTTTGAAATGCTTCAGAATCGGATAATCCTTCTTTATTTTTATAGAGAAGTTCACCGTCTACAAACATATTGTCATAGCCCATTGCTTGTAGATCTTTAATAATATGATCGACACCATTAATTTTCTTATTCTGTCTAGTTCTGCACTCAGTTCCAATGTATGCACATCTGAGTCCATTTAGTTTGCGGCTAATATAAATCAGCTCATTACCTTTCAGCTTAACTTTTTCAATTGAAGTACCAAGCTGTACATTAAATTCTTCAATCAGTCCTGGAATAGCTTTATTGATAAGCTTGGAGTCTGCACCTAATCTAAACTTCTTTGTTACCATTTCTTCATAAAACTGACATTCAGCTTCAGATTTAGAATTATTGCAAATAAACTTTCTGACAGTAGCGACATCTACATCAGTACCTGTATTATGAGTTTTTAGGTAATCAATAACTTCTGAGAAGTTTTTTGGCTCAAATGTTGCATAATTTGCAGCTTTTGAAATGGTCATTTTATCGATCTTTTTTGTGCTGATTCCTGTTACAGTATTACCGTCCAGTAAGAACACCAGACACTTTTTAAGAAGCTCATTATCCTTGTTTTCTCTAAGGATACGCTGCTTTTCATTCAGACTCGATGTGTTCTGAATGAGTTTTAGAATTTCAATTACTTCTTCCAATAAATTAATCCTCCAATCTTCCGATTACTTTTATATGTTCAGTGAATAGTAATGTTAACTGTCCACTGCTATGTACTTCTTCAACTGAAATGCAGTTATTACAAAAACCGATATCTGCAATACATCCTATAATGTTGCTTTTATAATTATCATCCATAATGAATACGCAACAATCACCGATTCTATGTATAACATTATCGTCATCTACAAGAGTGTTATCTTTGATGTACATTTAATTAATCACCACCCTCTTGTAAGTCGATTGATGTATGAAGAAGTTCACTAATTGATTTTGTATTTTTATTAAAATATTTCATAACCTCAATTGCAGGTTCGATGTCTTCAAAAAATAAACCAATATATTCATATTCATTTTTCTTTATAAACTTTTTAATTTTATTTAATTGCTTAAGATCGATGTAACAATTTTCAATCAGTCCATCATAAACAATTTTTATATACTCTCCCTTTAATGGATATAACCCTAAAAGTTCTGAAATAGGGATATAAACCTTAACAGTTATTGGATCAATTTTGATTTTATATTCTCTACCATACTTCTTCATAATCTGAGAAATATCATTAATAAGTTCTATCATATTATTTCCCCTTTCTTTTAATTGTGCTTAACCACGTATTTCTTGCATTATTACTTGTATTTAGACATTTGTAGAATGCCTGTGGTTCAGCACATAATAAACATCTTTTCTTTGCTCTTGTAAGCATTGTATATAACATACAGTTGTCCAATAGCTTATAATGAGTATTATCAATTACGCAGATAACTGTTTTCCTGGAAGATCCTTGCATCTTATGAGTTGTTAAAGCATAAGCCATATCTAAATCTGTAAGTTCACTTCCTTCGTATCTGATCACTTTATCTTGTTTCTCATAAACTATATTGTTATCTTCATCAAAAACTAATCCAACGTCTTTTTCTACTTTAGGTCCAAATGACTGATAAGTAACTTCGCAATAAGTCACTGGTTTTTTACCACTCATGTCTTCTCCAATAAATGTGATATATCCGATTTCACCATTAAAGACATTTCGATCATAATCATTTACAGTCTGGACAACTTTACATCCAAGCTTAAATTCTTTTTCACCAAATGAAATTGACTTCTTTTCATCTTTAAGAAGCACTTCTGCAATATCTTTATTTAACTCATAAGCACTGTTTAAGCATCCTTCTCTACGAGGTACTGCAATACCAACATTGTCAACACCATCTGATTCGACCGCTGAAAAGAACATTTTTAATGCAAGCTGGTGAAGTGAGTCTCTTGTATCTCTGAACATGTAATACATATCCTGCAATTCACCATGAACCAATTTTTTTGACGTAAGAACTTCTGTAATGGGATTTTTATTATCTCGAATGAGATTTGCATCGGTAAGAATTCCAGATTTTTCTGCTTGACGCATAACTTTTGTAAGTTCGTTGATATTTTCTTTTGGTAGACAATGAATCAGATCAGAGAATATATTTCCAAATCCAATTGGCGGTAACTGTTTATAGTCTCCACAGATTATGATTTTTGTATTATCATCTATAGCTTCAAGCCATGCTAAGAAGATTTGCACATTTACCATAGATGCCTCATCCATTAATACTACTGGAGATATAAGCTTGCAGTCCTTATTATAATCAAACTTATTTGGACCATGACATCCCAATGTTCTATGAATCGTCATTGCAGGATAATCTGTAGCTTCTGTAATACGTTGCGCTGCCATTGCTGATAATGCACAGGCTGAAATATTATGATTTGCCAGAGAATACGCACGAATAATTCCACGTAAAATTGAACTTTTACCGGTACCGGCTTTTCCTGTAACGAAGCTAATACTCTGCGTTAGTATAGAGCGTATAATTGCCTTTTGTTCATCGGTATAAGAAAATCCTTGCTCTTGTTCTGCTTTAACGATTCCTGCCTCTATTTCATCGTTTTCTATAGGCACTGGTGACGGTTTATTCAATCTTTCTTGAATGATAGACAGGATCTTCATCTCAAGATTGTAGTATAGCTTAAGTCCAACTCTATCTTCATACTGATGTAAAAATGAATTATTTTCAAGAACTCCATCAAATACATCTATACACTCTGGAGCTGAATCTTCAACCGCAGCTTTTAAAATATCTACACTACACCAAGTATGTCCATCATTCTCACCAATTTCAGTAAGGTAATAAGAAATGAAAGCAATACATCTCTCTCTTGACTCAAGTAGTTCTGGCTTTAATTTAAGTGCTAATTTATCAACCTTCTTAAATCCAAATCCTTTCATAGAACATAAGTAGTATGGATTATTTTCAATTTTCTGTTTTAATAATCCAGGGTTTGGTTCATTGCTAAGAAGGTTTTTAATCATTGTGAATGTAACACCTAACGGTTTTAGTAATGTGATAATATCTGAAATAAGGTAATTATCAATTATCTTGTCTTTTATTTTCTTCCATGTTTTTTCACGAACACCTTTAACTTTTGAAAAATCAATTGTATCTAATTTACCGTCAGCTACATCATTTACAACATTTGGATATTCAGCAAGTAATGAATCTGCAACACTCTCAGGGATAAGTGATTTAAGAAAAACTTTAGAATCTTCCACAGTCTGCGGAGCCAATGCATAAACTGTGATTGGTACATATTGTGCCCCATATTTTTTATCATCTTTATATGTTGCAGTAATCTTATATTCTGAACCAACACACAGTTGCTGCATTCGTCCGGCTAAAGTTCCGACAAAAGTATCACTATGCTCATCTCCGAACAAATCTTTGTGAACAGTTATCTTCTGACAATTAGGAAGTTGATCAGTTGTATTGAATGAATAAACTCCCCAAGACGTATTTTCACTGTAGAAGCGCTCATATGAAATTCTGGCTGTAAATTCAAACTGCTGATCATCATTACTAAATTGTTCTGAATAACTCATTATACTTTTGCCCCTTTCTTACGCATTTGCTCAAGCCACATATTATATGTTTTTATTTTTTCAACAAAAAAATGTTCTTCTCTTTTTCTTCCTAATATTGCAAGACAGCTTCCTTTTTTTATATAGTCAGAATACTCTTTTAGCTGACTAGACCATATTGTCGCTTCAATAATTCCATATGGAGTATATAAATCAAGATATGCAAACTGATTTCCATTTTTATCTTTTTTCCTTTTGACATCAACAATCACACAGAACAAAACTGTTTTGTCGCCATCCATTACAAGGTCCCAATCAATTTTAGTATATTTATAAGCATCTTTTAACGGATCATTAGTTAAGAACATTGATAAAGTATCAAATTCCCATAGATATTCATCTTTAGCGTATTTTTCTTGAAAATCTTCCATATGCTTTTTATATTTTATGTTTTGTTCTTCTAAAAACTTTTTCTCTTTTACTTTATTATAGTCATTCAAAAGTTTTTCTTTGTTTACTTTTTTACCATCTCTATAATCTTCTACGTTTAATCCAAATGGAATTAATTTAGAATATGGAGATGGAGTTGTTGTAACAGGTTTGTATTCTTTTCTAACAAACGTGGAACCTGCATATTTTTTCAATGTTGACATCTTATTTTTAGTTGGAATACCGCCAGCTTTAATAAGGGTGATAATCGCTGTTTTGTCCTGCACTTTTTCGATGAAATCATTTAAATTCTTGTAAGGTCTAAAATCTATAATTTTGTCAACAATACTGTCACCAAGACCTTTTACTGCCAATAATCCAAACAAAATTTCATTGTTCTCTGCAATTGCAGTAAATGATTTGTTCGATTTATTTACATTTGGTGGAGAAACTTTTATTCCAAGACGTTTGCAATCATTTATTACAATACTAATTTTTTCTACTTTGTCTGATTTTGACGTAAGAAGTGCAGCCATAAAATAAACTGTGTAGTGAACCTTTAGATATGCCGTAAGATAAGATAACAAACCATATGCCACAGCATGACCACGATTAAAACAATACTCTGATTGTTTTAGCATTAGCTGCCATATTTCAGATAACTCATTTTCTGTCCAATTTTTCTTTTTCAATCCAGATCTAAAGTCTTTTTCGAGACCAGCCATTTTATCTTTTAATTTTTTGCTTATTGCGCGCCTCGCATTGTCTATGTCTTCTTCTGGAAATCCTGCATATCTAAACAGTTGAAGAGCTTCTTCTTGGTAAAGTAAAACTCCTTGAGTTGTTATAAATAGCGTTTTTAAATCTTCATGTATTGTTTGTGCACTTTCCGGATGCAATTTATTTTGACAGTATATAGGAAAGCTATCTTTTGTACCAGGTCTATTAGCAGCGTTTACTACGATAATATCCTCTACATTGTCTGCTTTAGCTTCAATACACATTCTCCTTGCTTCTGCAGATTCCATCTGGAATATGCCAACAGTGTGACCTGGTTTATAAACTTGATCGTAAACATTTTTGTCTGAAAGATTCAAATGGTTGATATCTACATCTTCCCATGTAATTCCTGCCATATTTAACGTATCGTCAATAATATCAAGTGTTTCAAGTCCAAGGTAATCCATTTTAATCAATCCAAGATCATCCATCGCATTATGCATCTCGAACTCAATCATAATGTTTCGTTCTTTATCATAACAAAGTGGCGCATAATCTGTTACAGGAGTTGGTGTAATTAAAGTACCTGCGGCATGTCTTCCCATTGATTTCGGAAGTCCTTCTACATCCATTACATACTTGAACCATAATGGGAATTTGTTATATATCTCATCAAGCTTTGGATTTTTACTTAGAATGTCTTTTAGAAGAACATCTTTTTCTTCTTCCTCTCCAAGATCATTGAGTGTTTTGATTGTTGGAATCATTTTTGCAACATCATCTCTTAATTTATAAGGGATTTGTTTATAATATGGAGAGTCTTCTTTTTCATCAAGAACCTTTCCAATATCTCTAATCGCAACTTTCGTACTTAAAGAATTGAATGTACAAATTGGTGCAACATTTTCTTTACCAAAAAGTTCTTCTGATATCTCAACCATTTCTTTTCGTCTACGCTTTGAAATATCCCAATCAAAATCTGCCATAGACTTTCTTCCAAGATTGGCAAATCGCGAAAAGTCAAGTCCCCATCTTACACTATCAATCTGTGTGACGTTAAGCATGAATAAACATAAGCAATTGGCACCAGACCCACGAGAATATCCTATAGGAATTTTTCGTCTTCTTGCTTCTTTTGCAAGCATATACAGCATAATAAAATAGTCTGTATAATCGACTGCATATAAAACTGGCAGCTCTGTTTCAAGACGTTTTTTTCGTTCATCTTGATCCTCTTTTGACATATGACCAAATTTTTCTTTGAATGTTTTAAAAACTAAATATCGTAGATATTCTTCGTGATTTTTATATGGACCATCAATTTTGACCTTCGGCATAATATTGCCTTTATTTAGCCCAATATCAATATCTTCAATAATAGAAGAAATATTATTACTTTCTTGCAAACCTTTATCAATTACAGCTTTTGGGAACTGATAAGATAATTTCTGATATATTTCTAATTCTTTCTGAAGGTAACAATCAATATAACTTTCTCCAACTTCACGTCCTTCACCAATTTCTACAAACATTGCATGAGAGTCAATTAGAGAATCACTTAACATATGCGCATCTGTTGTAATAGTATATGGAAGATTATGTTCATTGGCGAAATCAAAGATAAGTTTATTTGCTTCTGCCTGTTCTTCTGTAGTATGTGACTGTAATTCACAAACAACGTAATCAAAAATATTCTTAATGTCCTGGATAAATTGTTCTGCCTCTTTATATCTTCCATCAGTCAGATATCTGCTAAGTCTACCGGCTTGGCAAGCAGTTAAGCAAATAATGCCTTTACCAAGATTATTATCTTTGATATATTTCATATCAATTCTTGGTTTTTTATATAATCCTTCTGTTCTCGATACCGATGTTATCTTTAGTAGATTTTTATAACCTTGCTGAGTCCTAGCAAGAAGCACCATGTGGTAGCGTGGTTGCTTATAATCTTTTGTATCAGCCTTCCACGTCATATCATCTACTTCGTATATCTCGTTTCCGATTATTGGCTTTATTCCTTGCTTTTTGCACTCTTTCACAAAGTTTACAATATTTGACATTGAACCATGATCTGTTATAGCCATTGCCTTCATTCCATTATCTTTTGCAAATTTTACTGCTTCTGGTACTTTTAAAATAGAATCAAGTAATGATCCTTGCGCAGTGTGCATATGTAACGAACTGTACATCTAATCACCAACTTTCATCTTCGTATTCATCGTTATCTTCTATATCTTCGAAAGAAGTGCTTAAAACATCTACATCATCAATAATGAACTGCAATGTTTTAATTCCTTGATACTCACTAATGCATGGATTTCCAACAATATTGATTTTTGCAACATTATCAAATGAATTATTAAGCCAATCCATAACAGAATTATCATCTTTACATTTAAACTGTACAAACTTAATCTCACCAATTTTAAAGCAATAAGAATCTTCATTCTTGCCCTGAATGGTAATATCGTCTCTATTTACTTCAATATCTGTAATAGCAATCATTGGTTCTTCAATGCCTTGTCCAATCAAGTCTGTAAATTTTGTCATTTCATAAATGATGCTTTCATTTACATCGTACTCTGGAATGATATAATCACATAAATAGACTTTAGTGAAATCTTCATCTTTTAATTCATCATTGAATATTTCTTTTGCTTTTTCTACGTTATCAACTGGGATTTCAATACCGAATGCAGATTTGTGCCCCTGGGCAAAATTGAATTGATTGTTAGACTCTACAAGATCTCTGAAACTTTCAATAGGACTATGGTTTATATTTCGTCCACTACCACCAAATACAATGGTATTTGTTTTATAATCATAATGTTTCTTTAATAATAAACACGGTCTGTTGTACTTCTCAGCTACTTTGATTGCACATACTCCTGTCATTCCACCATCAAGAAGTTCTGATACATCACACATGATTACTTTATCAGTAGGATTCTCTCCAATCTGATCAAATATCATCTGTGCACTTTTTTCACGGCTCTTATCCTGTCTTGCTTTTGCATTCTTTGCAAGTCGTGCAGCTCTATCATAAATACTTTCCTGGATAACCTCTGCAGGTTTATCTTTTGTGGCACGTTTCTTATATTCAAACCATGCATCCTGTTCAATGAAAGCTTTAAACATAAGCTCTTTTTCCTCCGGAGAACCTACTCTTAAAAGCGCATTAACCAATGGTGTAAGATACCATTGAACATTATGAATATTAATTTTTCCACTCATACTATATTGTTGACTATTTATTAATGCTTGTAAAAACTTATTGTTTATTTTACATAATCCTTTTTCAGTTAAATACTTTGTTTCGTAACTTCTCATATCCATTACGTCTGATATATTTGCAAAAGCAACTAAGTCGAGAAAATCATCTGCATATTCGTACCATAACATATCATCAACAGCTTGCAAGAATTTATAAACAATACCAGCTCCACAAAGTTGTTTATTATAATATTTTACACTACATTGATTATTTACAATCACTGCGTAAGGATTATCTTTTGATTTTTCGTGATGATCAAGTATAATTATATCAATTCCGCTTTCTTTCAGTTTTTTACATTCTTCAACATCATTCGTTCCTGCATCAGCAACAATAAGTAAATTTATACCATCAAACGATTCTATATCTGCTAGTCCATGTCCTTTAGTTTTTGTATGATATAAAATATTTATATTACAATCTGGCTTTATTTTTTTTATATATAAATATAAAATTGCTGAAGAACAGTAACCATCAACATCGCTGTCTGGAATTAATCCAATAGTAGAATTTAAACTTATATGTTTTTCTAATATATTTACCGCATCATTTATATTATCTAAATTTATATATGGAATTTCATCATCTTTACATAAATTTAAATATTTTTTAGGATCAGTTATTCCCCTGTCATATAAAAATTTTTCCTTTATATTATCGTTTTTATAATCACTAAATAGTTTAAACTTTATTTTTATCACCACCTATTTATTTTTAAAGACAAATCCTTTATATTGCCTTATTCTATAATTACAACAATCATATATGCTGTTTATATATAATTTTTTTCCAAATAATTCTAATGAATTGTCACTTATATATTTTGCAGACTTATATGTACCAAGCAAATTGCCATTTAAATCATAAACTTCTGTTTTCTTTATGTTATATTCTTTTCCAGTAGCAGAAATTTTGTTTTCTGTTTTGCCATCATACTTACATTTATTTAATTCAGTTCCAACATGAAGAATACGTCTAATTTTATTTTTACTAACATTATATTTTTTAGACAACTCAGTAACCTTAATTCCATTATTAAAATCATTCCATATATCTGTGCTTAAATTTTTCATTGCGAATTCTTCGCAAGCATTCCAATCAACGTTGTTTAAATTTAATATATTATTTAATTCGCTATTCATAATATTATTTTTTATATAATCTTTCTTTGATTCACTACAGTCTATAGAAATGTATTTATATACATTGTTTTTTGCTAAATCTTGTTTATGTAAATCGTTATTTATTATTTTTTCTGATATATAATGCTGCATTCCATTAATTTCAATGATTATATTTTTATCATTTAAATAAAAGTCATATTTATATTTCTTACACCATTTAAAATCTTTGTTGGATAATTGATAGATAAATTTTTCATTTAACTGAATCAATAGATTGTAAAAGAACTTTTCTGGATATGAAATATTATCTTTACATATACAACCAAATGTTTTTTGACGAACTAAATTTCCAATTGTTACTGGATGGTCTGAAATACGTCCACAAAATGGACAAATCGGAAAAAATGTTTTATCTGTGCCTCTTGAATATAATTTTGCTTCATCAGCTCCACCTTCAAAATATTTAATAATCCAAGGATCTGTTGTTGTTAAATCATTAATTCCTTTAACAATTATAGATCCTGTACAACATGGGCATTTACTTTTTCGCTTAATACTACTTTGATACATTGGAACATCTGCACCACAGTCATAACAATGCACGTAATACATTTTTGAATTTTCTATTTTTCCATCTTTTCTGTTTATTGGTCTAGTAAATTGTTGTAATATTTTTATATTTAATCTTTCATTTTTTATTTCTTCACCAACATTATATATAAAATTTGTCTTATGAATTTCCAATCACATCCTATCTGTTAACGGATATACATTATTTTCCAATAAGTATTCCCATCTATCTTTATTATCCGATGGAGATTCTTTCTCACCTGTTAGCTGATTGTCTTTATCGAACATATAATACGCTGGAATGCCATCTGGTAATCTATCCGAAATTCTCAGTATATCATCCAAAACAACATCTTTATCAAAACAAAATACAATCTTAACGCCAAGTCTAATCAGCATATCTAACTGATGTCTTGAAATATTCTTTCCTCCTGTAGATACTGCATTTTTATATCCATAGGACCATAGCTGCATTACACCTTTTTCTGATTCAACAACATATACGACTCCTAACCTTTTTATATATGGAAGCGTTTTATTCAATCCGAATAGAATTTTTGATTTTGCACATTTCTCCAAATACAAATATTTACATTCAGATTCATCAACCTCTTTTTGAAATAATCGACCCTTCACTCCGACTAAATCGCCAATTTCTGAATATATTGGTATTGTTATTCTATTTGTTTCGGTATCATAGCCAATCTGAAATTCTTTCTGGGTTGAATAACTAATCCCATCTTCATAAAATAAGTCATTCACGTAAGGTTTATAGTAGTCAAGTATTTCAACAGGTATTGGTTTTAATGGAACTTCTTTCTCATCAGTTTGCTCTGTAGACATTTCATTAACTAATTTCAATATCTTTAAACTCTCAGGTATATCTGATTCAAAGTCATGATAATAAGAAATTCCAACCTCTTGACATATAAATTTAAGGCCTTCAGGAAATGAAAGTTTCTCACAGAAGCAAACTAAATCAATAATATCAGTAGCTCTGTTAGTTTCGACCATTTGTCTTGTGTAATTTGTACATGATAAATTTTCCGTATTATATATTACGATTGCACCGGTATTATCACCGTCTGGATTTCCGCAGGTCCAATAATCTCCATGAAATTTAATATGATGGCAGTGAATCGCATCAAGAATCTGTTCCACATAATTATTTTCTAATATATATTCTTTTAATTCTCTAGCATCCACTGCCAATCACCTCACTAATTATTTTTGTCTTTGTATTAACTGCCCAATATTTATCCAAGTATTGTAATCAAGATTAATTTCGAATAACATAATCTTGTCCTTACTTCCAGCTCTGTTTTTATCAATTTTAATTGCAAAATATTGCTTACCTAAATCCAGGTCAGATATTGTAGGATCACCCCATCCAGGAGTATCACATATCATCTGATATTTGTGGTATTCACTTTTTTCAATCATCTTTCCAAGAGTAAGCGTATCAGTAACATGTTTAATACCTTTACTAGATGCAATATTCATAGAACTCAACTGGAACACATCTGTAAACTTACTATCATCAGATAACTGGAATACTGCAAATCCAAACATTTTAAGCTCTTTTGTAATTTCCTTAAGCTTAGTTGCAATCTGCTTTAACTGCGCCCAGTCCTCTACTTGATAGTTTTTCAATGTATCATAACCATAATAGGTTACTTCATTTACAAGCTTCGCCTTACGTAATTCAAATTCAATACGTTCCATAGAATAATCGTCCTGGACATCTTTGTACAAAAGCTTACCTTTTGTATTCTCATCAATCCATTCTCCTACTTGAACGATTTTGTGATACTCATCTGAATCACGTTCAACCCTTTCTATATACTCTTCTTCTGACTCTGTATAAATACCATTCTCATCTATATGCCTACGAATTATCTCACCGTTTCTATCTCTGTACGCACCCAAAACAATCTCACGTTCTGGCTTCTTGATCTTAATACCATGCAATTCTTGATATTCTTTATTATTTATTACAGTAACAATCATACAGTTTTTAAGGTCATCTTCGTCCATCTCATTAGACATAAGAAGAAAGTTTTTATGTTGTACCAAAGTCACATAAGCTGCTAATGCAATAAGCTTTCGAGATTTACCACCATTTGAGATAAAGCCCTCAAAGTGCGTTTTACCCTCTCGCATCCCAAGAAAGAATTCATTGTACATTGGCCAGGGATATGGAAGTCCAAAGTTTGGTTTCTTCAAATACCTTTTAATCTGATCAGCGTTACCTTTTGTAAGCTCTACTGCTTCTTCACCGGCATTGATTACAGTGTGAATTTTATCAGCTTTAGCTCTGATAACCCTGTAAATATCGTTAGCTGTCATCTTATCAAAATTCTTATGAGCAAGAATCTTATCAACAGGATAGCCGTTTCTTCCATACTCCCTAACAAGAGAGTATTTTTTTACTGTATCAAAATAATTCTTGATGTCATTCGAATCTGCCAAACGCATAAATTCACTAATTGTCTTCCAACCGTGATATTTCTTATAGTTACTCATTCGCTCGGCATCCTGTGACATAAATACATTTAGCTTTGTTTCATCAACTGTTTGGGAAAATTTAAGATAGTAAGTTTCAAGACATTTATAAAAGAAATAGACTACTTCATCAGAAAAGTCATATTTTGGTCTCATAAAATTGCCATATGTAACATACAGGTCCGGAGATTTATACAATGCTCCAACAAACATAATCTCAGATTGTACATTACATACATTATTAATTTCTTCCATCTGCCACTCCTTATCCAAAAATATCATTTAGTAAATCGTCCAAGGAGTCATCACTATTATTATTTGTTTCAACTGTTTTTGGCTGTGGAGCAGTTGTTAATATTAATTTTTCATCAGTTTTATCTGATTGAGCTTCTGCCTCTAAGATTTTTTGCTTTTCAAGGAATTTTAAGTAAGAGTCATATTTGTTATATAGAACTTTTAAATCGTATTTAACTCTTGATACTCCTGTTATATCCTTACCTTTTGCAATATTCTGTGCATTAATTTTATCCAGATAAGATTGTTTACGCACAAACATGTCATATAAGTGCTTTGGTGGAATTTTAACACCATATTTACCATCATATAGTGCTGCTATAGAATCCCATGGAACTGTCTGAATATCATACTGTTTTCGGATATAATCATTAACAAGCTTTTCATCGAAGATTTTATCTACTTCTTTGACAGCTGCTATTTTATATTCATTTAACTTTGTAATATCCTTTTTTCTTCCATTAAAAACACCTACAATCTTTACATATGCATCTTCTTTGTACTCTGGAATATTTTCCATAAATATTGGTTTGTCTGAATATTTCTTTTTAAAACAGTCTTCATGCCAATACTTATTTTTAAATACAAGAATATCTTTCTGATCTGCATCTTCAATGACAATATCTTTTGAGCAGCCACCACATTTTCTGTGGAATCCTGCAGATTCTTTAAAACACTTTTCATGGTAGAAAAGCCCATCAAAGAATACTACATTTTCCACAGATTTATTTCTTTCAAAATGGATGTGGCGTTGGCAGCAATGGCAAACTCTATCAAATTCATTAACTAAATTATCATTCTTTGCTCGTGCCATAATTTATCCAATCAGTTTTTCATTGTCTCGATAACTTCCTGTAAAACAGAAATATCATTTACATTCTTGTACGCAGTTGGTAAACCTTTTGCTTCAAGTTTTTCTTTAAGGGATTTTTTTGCGACTGGAGAAAGAGAATTTTTAATAGATACGATTTCTTTGCGAAGATCGTCTGGTGTTGGTGATGTGGAAGTGTTATCTGAATCGGTAGCATCTTCAACAACCGGATCACCAACTCTACCTAAAACTTCTTTAGCATACAGATCCTGCTCTACCTCAACAGCTTTAACAAGGTCATTTTTAATTACAAATTCTTCTTTGTCCTTAGTTCTATCAAGAGCAGCTTGCCAATCAAGAAGTGATGGGTCTTCAATAATCTCGCCTTTTTTATGAATATGAGTACGATCTTTTTCAACTTCTGCACAAATCTGCCCGGTTTCTTTGTCAAAGAATGTTCTTAAAACAGTGTTAGTATTATAATCAAGTCCCTTAAATCCATCAGGAATTTTTCTTCCTGTTGCTACAGACTGAAATTGTCCATCATCTGTTTTTACACTAATTTTCTCATCTGCTTCACGACATGTTGTAATGCAATTTACACCAGAAGACATAAGGTCAAGAATAAGATCCTGTCCTTTAAACTTAATAGTAGACCAGTCCTTTATTTCAAGTCCGGCACCTTCAATTTTTACAAGCCTTTCATCACCAAGTAACCCAGCCTTATCTGCTTTTACTTTATTTCGTTTTTTAGAAAATTCAACCAATCCAGACTGAGTTGTTAAATTAAGAATAGTTGCACCATCCACAATAATTGCGTCTGCTCTAAATGGTTCACCATATGCATCTTTCACAATTTCATCCGTTTCATTTCCATCTTCATCAAGTTCATATAAATCTTCATGGTTTTTTACTTTTGCAATATACTGCCTTACTTCCGTAAGTGACTGTGTATAAAGAATGTAAATATTATCAAGGTTAATTCCTGCGGCTTCCATATCATCAAGGTAGCTATCAAGACCGCCTGTCTCTGCATCAATATAAAGAACCCTAAAAGGTGTTCCGTCCTCTCGTTTATAATAAGCAATCTGTGATGCTAATGTTGTTTTGCCTGTGAAAGTATCTCCATAGATAATCATGTTTAATTTTGTTTTTGCCTGTTTAGCTTTTCTACCTTTTGCCATTTAATTATGCTCCTTATATATATAAATTAATTTGTTATATTTCTCAAATGTTGGGAGGAAATTTAATTCCTCCCAGTGGTCAATTACCACTCTTCATCCTCTTCGTCAGCTTCTCCAAGGTTACTATCTCCCCATCCGCTATCGTCAGAATCGCTACCATAATTTTCTTCAGCTTTATTAGCATTTCTAATCTTCTGCATTGCTTCTTCAATAGCTTCCTTAGAGTACAGATTTTCTTCGATGGTACTTGGGTCAGCACCGGTTACAATGTACTCACGCTTAACAGGAGTAGAAACCTTTTCCATTTCGTCCTCTTCTCCCCATCCATCATCTACAGCAACTTCTTCTACCTGAACGGAAGCCTGTACATGACCGGATACTTTAAGTGCCCAGTATGGTTTCACTTTCTTCCTAAATGTCATCGCAAGTTTTTTCTGCTTTTCATCAACAGGGTCAAGGATAAATTCAACATCCTCGATGTTTGAATAAGTTACAACCTTACCGGAGATAACATATCTTCCTGTTTCCTTATCGTCTTCAACTTCTTTTTCAATTCCCATAAAGACAATTACCTGGTTGAAGTTGTTCTGGGCTTTAAATTTTTCACTATCAAATTCGCATGGGGCACAAAGAGAAATCTGAGATGGTTCCATAGATTTGTATCGTTTGATGTTACCTTTATCATCGCGATTACTGCGATAAGAAATGCTACCTTTTACAAAAACGCTTTCTCCGTCTTTAAGATTATTACGAATCTCGGCACAAGCATCATAGTCGGTAAGTACCTTTTTATCATTTACCTGTTCACCTTTTTCATTGGTTACTTTAGTAAGTCCAAGGTTTTTACCAATGAGTCTAAATCCTTCGTTTTTTGGATCTTCTGCAAACTTAAATCTGTTTGCCCAGGATACTGGCTGTGATGTTCCTTTCTTACCTTTTTCTTCTGGCTTCTTATAGAAGTAAACTTTCTCCTGCTCAATTCCTGTAAATCCGATATATAAATCTCGACCTTCGTCATATTCAAGACCGAAGTTTACAATTCGCATTTCTTTACCAGTTCGTGTCTGCTTTTCAGTGTAGAAATTGTCTTTCTTAGTTCCCTTAACTACACCTTTGATCATAAAGTTACCTTTTGTTTCTGGGAGATTAAATAATCTCTGTTTTTTAGTATTGTTCTCCAATTTAAGAACCTCCTTTGAAATATATATAAATTTTTAATTGTAACCTGTATCTAAACCCAGTAAGTTACTAGGATAATATAAGGGAAATTTATAAGATAAACAGCCAGTGGCTGAAATCGAACTATATAAAATTGAATTTTTATTTTGGAAATGTTGGTGAAGAAAATCACCAGTTAGAAATTAATTATCAAAATGATCATAATACCGATAAAGGCTTACTACATCGTCAAGATTATCTTCTGATCCGTCATAGAAAACATATGAGTTTTGCAGATAGCCACCAAGTACTTCTTCAATATATGTCCTTACTATTCTCAAAGTTTTACCAGAATAATAGCTGTCATCTACGAAAATAAATGGCTGATTCTTATAAGAATCCAATTTCCAATTAGAATATTGAATTGGGTTACCCTTTCTTAAACTGCCATTAATATACTCAATACTGCAGTCGCTTAAAAACCATTTATATTTCAATCTCAATGCTGCAATCTTTTCTCCAATTTCACCTGATATGATGATATTTTTTACACTTGATTGTGAGATATGTGTTAGATATGATATTAGAAAATCTTCATCGTTTTTGATTAAATCATCTAGTTCATTGAAATATTCTTCTCCACCGCCGTGAAGATCAATACACTTTTTTGTAATTTGACTCATTCGGTGCTTCAGTTCATTTAGTGTTAACCGTTTCATAACTTATACTTCCTCGTTTTTGTTTAGTTTTTACTTATTTCTAAGCAAGTACACAGGATAGGATTCGAACCTACATTCTAATATCCTGCCATTTAGACGACCTGTGCTACCGATTATATAAAATGAAAGAAATTTTAATTGAGACACTGTAATTCTTATTAATACCCTATAGGTGATTCGATATAATTAATGCTCCAAGAGCGCAATACATATAAATCACAGTACCTCAAATACGGATGATGGGACTCGAACCCACAAGGTTGTTAACCGCTGGAACCTAAATCCAGTCTGTTTTCCTATTTCAGCACATCCGCTTATTTTGGCAAGAACCTGTATAACTTGCCAGTAACTCTTATACTCTCACTTATACAAACAAGGTGACGTGAGCGAATTACTTTTTAGAAAAAGATCCTTGTTATATTCTTCTTCTCAGATTTTTATGTAGGCGACCATCGCAGAAACCTACTGCCTTATCTCTGCTACTCAACAGATCTCGTATATCTCTTACGCTGAATCTGGCTTCCGCAGATTACGGACTATCGTAGAATCCACACAGGACTCATATGAGATATTTTTGGCGACGGTTTTTCGTGCTTTATTTAATTGTATTTTGTATTTTTACGCGCTTTGCTTAATAAATCTTTTGAGTTCACATTCACCGGTATCCTGATTTTTACTACAAAATTTTTATTAAGCAAGTGGACCATCTGTGATTCAAACACAGAAATCTTTCGCTTATGAGGCGACTACCTTAACCGTTTGGCTAATGGTCCTTAGTTTGATAGAGCAAACCCTGAAATCTCTATCTCTCATTTATTTTAAGACTAATGAGTTTGTCCCACATATCAAGCACTTAATGCGGCTACATTAAGCTGTGGCAAACCATTTGTACGCCGAAATGCTAACCATAACGCAGATGTCATAAGGATTTAAAGTCTGTGTTTTTCTATTCAGTTTATTAAGGTCGCATGAAAATACATCTAAAAACAGTAGACCTAACTGGGCTGGTAGGATTCGAACCTACGAATACGGAGGTCAAAGCTCCGGATGTTAACCGCTTCATCACAACCCAAAAACAATTTCATATCTTCAATTTATTTTCCTCTTTCGAGGAATAGAACTGGGACGGAATCGAACCGCCTGTATTCGAATTCAACTACTTATCTCTTTTCAGATAACATAGCTTGTGCGCCAGATATATTATCCTAGTGATCCAGTTCATATTATAATAGGAAGAAACTCTTCCTAAGAGACACATCTGAGGGTTGAACTCAGAACCAATTAAGGCTCCCCATCTGGAATGTGTCTACCAAGATTGAAACAACTTTGTAAAGCAAACCTTTTTAGAGTACTCTGATCTTCTTATAAGGCTCATCGCCACAAGAACCATAACCACATACTGTAAGTTTGATTGAACTTCCAAAGATCCTTACGATTTTTTCACGCACAGCTGCTATTCTGCTGTTACTAAATACGTAAAAGTTTAACCATACTTTTCGATTGCTCTAGCAGTAAACAAATCTTTCGTATAGCTTCGAAATTCCAGAACTACTGCGCTCTGTAGGTGGATCATACACGATATTGTGTAGTCAAACGGTACGGCAACTCGATGTTGAGAAGCGTTTTCTGTGACACCACAAATCTGAAATCTCTAATAGGACATCTGGGAGTCGAACCCAGTACAGACTGCTCAAAGTCTCTTCACCATCGAAGTCATGTCCCACCTCAACACTTTAGGAGGTATAAGAAATAAGAAATCTATTTGGGTAGCTAACCCAAATCCTGGATGCGGATTCGAACCGGCAAATACATGAGTTTCATGTGTTATAACCATTTAACTATCCAGGACGTTCCAACTGTGGCTTTGTTAGAACTAAGAAACAAGGTTTTAATAACCGCATTGATTTATTTATAAGATGAACTTCACCACTTAACAGCCTTGTACAAACCACAGAGCCGATATAATCATGCTACAAAACTTTTTCAAGGTTTTTATCAAACTTTGGAACTTATCAACTTTACTACGTGAACTTTATATCAAAAATAAGCTTTGAATTTTGAGCTTTAAGGTTTGAACTTTCTATCTTTAAACTTTACAGTCATCCAAAATAAGTATTATATAATCTACCAATTATAGAATTTTGTAATGTTCAGATTATCATTCTGACCTTTTTTACATTAATTTTTGAGGCCAGCTTGTTTAATTTTTTACTTTACTCTATGCTGGCTGAAAGACTAAAGGATTATAGTTCAGTGATTTTCGATAAGCAATGAAGGAAATCTTTTATACAACTGTTCGTATAACAATGGCTATTTAGCTATTATATGGATCAAAAATTGCTTGTATAATTTTTAACCAATAATTCACTGACCATTTATTAATACTCAATTGTAACTGTTGTTAATGCATTACTTGTGCTTAAAACGGAGTCTACTTCAGCTTCAAATGAGGAAATTTCGTCAGATAAAACACGGATTTTATTTTGCACATTTATCGGATCAATCAACGCCCATGTGTTAAGATCAATGTACTGCTGTTTGGCTTTTGTAACTTCATCGGTAGAAGTTTTACCCTCTTTCTGTCCAAAAAGACCAGTTACATAATTTTCTGACTTACTTTCAAGAATCTCATTCTCTTTGTTTGTTTTTGCCTGTGCCTGAGAAAGCTGTTGCTGCATTCTGTCAAGCATCTGTCTCTTGAACATCATACTGTTATTTTTCATGTTGATTGTTTCTGCTACAGTACGTTCTTCTTCATTTTCTCCAATTTTAATCTTAACTTTTGTTACTGCATTTGAAAGCATTACTGCTCTCTGCAGAGCTTCAAGTCTACTCATAAGATCTACATCTTTGTCGTAACATCCTGTAATAATCTTCTCATATTCATCAACATCCATTCCGGAAATTTTTGACTGAGAATTTTTTTTGCAAGATACAAAAATTGAATTGTAAATCTCACTCTGGATTCTGTCTTTAAGGATTTTAATTTCTGCTAACGCTTTATGTACTGTCATAGTTTCTTTTGTCATAATTTTCTTCTCCTTTAAATTGAATTTTATTCTTTAAATTTTTAACTTTGAAATACTCATTTCTGAGTTAACGGCACCTGTTGGAATCGAACCAACATCTGATGATCCAAGGTCATCCGTGATAACCATTACACTAAGATGCTTTATATTGACGGTTGCTACACCGCCAAATATATCTTCGTCAGATAAAATTCTATTCACTCAGATTCGCTATTTTCTGAACCGCTCTCTTATGAACTGCTGCTACAGTTTCCTGGCAGTATCGCCCTTGTTCCATACCAGTCACTTGTATGTACTCTCTGTTTTCTAAGTTAGGCTTCACCTTACTTAATGTAAGGACCGTAAGTTAAGTTTATCGTCATTCTTATCTGGACTCTCTATTATTTACTTCTAAATTGACATTCAATTTATTTTAAAAAAGTACCTCTAACCGAACTTGATACCGAAAAGTTTTTAATTACAGTTACTAAGCTTTATTGTTAATTCCCAGAAATTAATTTGAATATTCTTCTGTACTTGTATCCGTAAACTTTATACTATAATGAATAAGAAAAATTCTAACTATCACTCTAACAATTAACCCAAACAATAACTCACTTACTTGTGTTAAATGTATATTTACTTTTATATAAATAATCTATATGTAAAAGTAACTGTAATACGGAAGATTGATTACATTAACTACTTCCCATTAGAGGTCAATATCAATCTCAAATTTGTACTCTGCTGAACTGTTTACAATATTAAGTTCTTCCTGAATTTCTGAAATTTCGGTATACACACTGTCATATTTTTTCTTTGCGTCCTCAAGATCATAATTCAAATAAGTGTATTCAATATCTTTGTTTATTGAAGTGTTTCTTATCTTTTTCTGTCTGGTAGCAAGTCTGCTATAAATACTCTTCTCTCTTTCGAGTATAGCTAATCTAATAATGTTGTCACCGACAGTAAATCCATTCTTCATAACTACTGAGTTATTAAACACAGATTTTGCATGTCTGATTGTAATAATTTTCTTATCAATCTCATCAATCTGTGAGATAGTCTCATTCAGATTGAATTCTGCTTCCTGCTCTGCTTTGATCTGGTCGTAATTCTCAGTTATTGCCACAATGAATGTTGACATTTTAGAAATCTTATCTGTGAGAATACCTTTTTCTTGCTCTAACTTCTTAATCAGCTTATTGGCTGCATCAGATGTAACTTTAATCATTTATTATTACCTCCATATTTATTACTTCCGATTCTCTTTGCTTTTTGTTTCAGTTTTTCATTAATCTCTTTCATCTGCAGCGTAATGATTTTGTTCTGCAAGTAAGCAGGATTAATTGGAAACTGTTCATCTCTAAGAATTACTTCCGAATCTGCCTCAAATTTATTACACATTTTTACCGCTTCATCGTGATCAAAATTTTTCATTTCAATCTTAATGTCAAATCGTCCATCTCGAATAAGAGCAGGATCTAGTCTATCAATATAATTTGTTGTTGCTAAAAATATTGTTTTCTTACATGAGTTAATTCCATCTAAGAGTTGCAATAATGCTTGAAAATTTTCTTTGTCTGCAGAGGTAACACTATTATCACGTTTACTTACCAGAACATCGATATCTTCTAACACTACAACAGAATCTTCTAATTTTTTCCAAAATTCATTCTTTGAAATTAATTTTGATAAATCATTCAATGTGAACTTAACAAGAGTTAAGTCGTACTTTGTTGCCAAGACCTTGGCAAAAGTGGTTTTACCAGTACCAGGTTCACCATAAAGAAGGATGCCAATTTTGTGATTAATTCCACACGATGTAAAATACGTTTCAGAATTCAACCATGCGTCCAAATAGCTAAATATTTCATTTTTTTCTGGGAATATAATTGCGTTTTCTGAAATACCATCAATTTCATCGTCAAGTTCATTTGTCATCTTATCTGTTTTATCAATTTGCAGAGTATCTATTGTCATATATTTACTATTATATTTATCGCAAAATTTTCTAAAAAAATCTGCATGTTCTTTTCTATGAGGACCGATAAAATAAATATTTGCATAATCTAAAAAACTACCCTTACTTAATTTGGCAACCACTTTAGTTTTATCTTTGCAAGTAAATACAAATTTTCGTTCATATGGAAGCATATAATAAACTCTATCGTTTCTCACAAAGCACTGTTTATATTCCTCTATATCACCAATATATTTTTTGTATAGTTTTGGATCGAGTTTATTTAAATACCAGCAAATATTTTTAATATCATCAGAATATGATGTAAAAAATCCAACAATTAATTTGTCTTGAAGCCTATTAATCTTATCAACAAAATAATTTTTTCCAATCGTAAATAAAAAATCATTCACGTTGTATTCAATGGCATTTTTAATTCCAAGCTGTTTTGTTAAATTTGCTGCATCTTGGAAATTATGTAGCAAAGCACCGGCATTAAAATATCGTGTATAATTTAGCATTTAATATCTCCAATCTGTTTATTTACTAAATACCCTCTTGAACACTATATAGTTCGTGCCTCCAGGAATCGCAAATATAATATTCTCAAAAGTATCGGTATAATATGCTTCTAATTCTTTTTTAAAACTATTCGCAACAAATTCTGCATTATTACCAAATACACCACATCCCCATGCACCCAAAATTAACGTATTAACTTCCTCTTCTTTTGCAATATCGAGCATAAAATGAATTCTCTCCACCATTGCAGAATTGCAGTCAAAGTCAGATTTACCACAATATTTCTGAGCTACAGTTTTGTTTGGTGCTGCACAAGTAATAACATCTACATAAATTTCTTCATCATCTCTTATGAATAAAACATCAGGATTATATAACGCACGATTTGTATATAATGCGAAGTTCTTAGTCATTCTATTGAATTCATAATAATCTTCATCAAATTCAGATAATACATTATATAAGAAGGAACTATGGCAAAGCATTTCTTCCTGTGCAGAAGATCCATCTAAAAATTTGCCACCTGGATTTTTATAGCTTGCAAAATTAAGAACTGCTGTTTTACCTGTATTTTCATAAGAAAATATTGCCTGTACACTATCCATGTCTTCTACAGTGATTTTCTGATGAAAATCCGGCTTACTATCGCATTCTTTTTTACAATAAAATCCTTGATCATATACTTTTGTATTGTTTACACACTCAGTAATTTCCAAACTATATAACTCTTCCATTTTATTTGTGTGGGCATTTGCCTTTTTCTTTAACTCATTTTTTCTATCCCAATATCCCATTACCAAATCCTCACAATCTGGCGATATAGTAAAATTTCTTTATCATTTATCTGCTTATCATCATGTAAGTGTCCGAAGAACCATTTTTTAAATTCACACTTATATTTAATTTCTTCTAAATATGCATTTAGTTCATCTGTCTTAAAAGACCCATGACTATACAAAGCTTTTGTACTTGAAGTACAGTCATGTGTAATTATATAATCAACTTTCCAGTTGTTATTTTCTAAATTATCTAATCCAATTTGCATCTCTTCTTGAGTTGGCATTTCTTCTTCCCACCATGAGATGCCTTTTACTCTATAAAATAAATTATCTTTTCTAAGTTGTTTTTGTTTCTCTGTAAAGTCTGGATCATCTAAATCAAGCAAATTCTCAATATCATGGGATCTTGCACCGCCGAAAATAAATATTGTGCAGCCATCAATATTAAAAACTTGACCTCTCATTAGATGAAGTACATGTGGTCTAATCTCATGAACTAATCCACCATTCCATTCTTTTACAGGATAGTCATATAATCTATTGAATGCCTCGTGATTACCGTCTACAAAAAGAGTTGTAAATTTTTTGGCTTCAAGCCAGTTAAGCCAATACTTTTCTGAATGTGTTTCAGTTAGATAATTCCAAACCAATCCGAAGTCACCACAAATAATTACATAATTTTCATTTTGATCAGTAAACGTTTTCTGCTCTGGAAAATTATCCATACTTAGTCTTGTTACATCACCATGCGTGTCACCTGTTATATAAATCACTGCTTTTCTCCAATTAATTCTTTATATTTTTCAATATCTACAACTGCATATTCACCGACTTCATATTCAAAATCATTTGTACAATTTGCTAATTTATGTACATCATTAAACTGAGTGCAACGTTTTTCGCACATATATCGGTTTTTATAAAATGATCCGCCCTTGCATTTTGTTGCTCTGACAATTTTTTTAGTTTTTTTATCTCTTAATGCGTATAAAACCTCGTAATCCTTATTTTTACTCATAAGATCCATCCTTTTACCATTTTCTCCAACCACCGGCTCCATCAGATACAATATCGCATCCGCAAATTTTACATTTCTTCCGAACACCTTTTGAAAAATGATGATATACTCCACTTGGCTTATGCCAACCTAGAATGTCATGACATAATCTTTTTAATGGAGCAAATGGTGTAAACATCCAGATCATTGCCAATATCCATGTAAATAAGCAAATCGGAAATACTACACATAAAATCAACATAATAAATGTTTTAATTATAATCATATTTTCTCCATTTCTCTGGTCCACCAGAAGGCAGACCAGATTATTATGTACAATTAGTTATTTTGTCCAATCACCTGTAAACACTTTTGGTTTCTCTGTCTTGATCTTCTTGATAGCTCTTCCAAAAGCAATCTCTTTTTTACCAGGCTTCATTCCAGGCTGTGCAAGAACAGTCACATTTTCAGTAACTTTTGTCCATTTACCATCTTCACCTTTCACCTTGTAAGTTTTTTCTGTTTCTTCATAAACTTTGTTCCATGTGTTTTTCTTTGTCATGTTTTCACCTCATATTGTTATATTTGTTTTATGATATATAGCACAAAAGCTATAAATTTTTTTACATAAGCATTTTTGCCAAAGCTTCAAGTTCAAGCTCTGTACGCTTATCATCAGATAAAAGCTTATTCAAAGTGTTTTCTGTCTCTTTTAATTTCTTCTCTTTTTCAGCTCTGGTTAATACAGAAATCTGCATATCAATATCATGCATCCATTTATCAATAGTAAATCCAGAAATTGTAAACTCATCAAGATCCATATCCAAATCAGATGCAGCCATTTCATACATATGTAACTGTACTTTTAATAATTTTAGCTGCTCTACATTCATTACTCTAATGGACTTCTTGTCTACATCTGGTGGTGTAAACACAGTAGAAGTCTCAGACTGTAGTGATCTTGGAAGCTTCGCAAGCTCTTCTCTCTGTAATTCTACCTTCTTTTTTAACAATAAAATTGTTTCGTCATTTTTGTTTGCCATAGTTTTATCTCCTTTTTTTATTTAATATACATCTTTGGTATAATCATGGAATTCTTTACCATCCAGATGCTTATATATTCTATATTTTGGTTTTAATAAATTATATAATTCTAATAATAAATAGTCTTTTCCATTGTATTTAAACAATCCAGTTTCACGATTTTTATACGCTTCAAAGTTATTTAAATCTTTATCGTATGCATTCATTTTATAAAAATTTTCAAAATTTGTTATTTCCAAAAGTTTTTCATAAGATAAATTGGCATATGTCATAGAATTATAATCTATTGGGTTATAGCTAAAGTGATTATTCTCAAGATCAGAAAACATTTCAGAATACTTTTGATTTGGTTTTTCATCAATGCAATCAATTAATATGTCTCCAATACTTTTTCTACTCTCAAAAATATAATTTTGATATCTACACCATCCATTATTTTCACCTGTACAGAACCAATAATATTTCCCTTTATTTATTTGTTTATACGCACCATGTTTATCATCGTTTCTCATGGTCCATGTATCATCTAGTGATTGAAGCCAATATCCACCACCTCGCCAATAAGTATAGTATCTGTTAATTTCAGTATCCCACTTATCAAATCTACCCATATATATCCATTGTTCATTATTTTTAGTTAAATATGTAGCTCCAATAATAAGATCTTTACCTTTAAATTTCTTCCCATTTTGAATTTTGTCTGTTCGAGTTTTTATCTCTTTGTAATCAGGCGAATCTACAGGAATCAATATTAAATCTTTTCCGTCCCAACCATATACAAATTCTCCATCAAGTCCTTTACCTTTTAGACAATCACAATTCTCTAAAATATAAAGTAAATTATTAATTGTGATTTCGAACTCAAATCCTCTAGGATCATATATTCTACAGTAAGCTTGTCTGTGATTTCCCCAATCACCGGAATAGTCTCCTACTTTTTTATTTAGTACAAATCCTCTAGTTGGTTCATTATCAAAATCATCTGGTTCAATTTTTTCATCTCTCCAGTTATTCCAACTTGTTTCTTTACGAAGCTTATTTTTTTCATCATAATAGATTACATAGGCAAGCTTCTTAGTATAGGTATCATATCTGTTTTGATACCCTACTTTAATTTTCTTAGGAATATAAATACTCATTCAGTTTCCACCTTATCATCGTAATACCATCGTTTATCAATCAAACCCTTGATAACACCGCTTTGCTCCATTCCAATCCACTGATCCAATGTAAGTGGCTTATAATCAGACAACATACAGAAACAGTCGATCATTTGAACAGGAATTGTTTTTTGTTCATCATCATATTTTGATTTACGTAATGTACTTCTCGTTATGTCTTTGAACTGTTCCACTAATTCCTGATCTTCCGTAAGATGAGTGTGTCCATGCAGCATCCAGGTAATGGGTGTACCATCTTTATCAGTACGAAACTGTCCATTGTAACAAAATATTGGATAGTGACATAAAACTACCTTTCTTCCATCGTCATGCATTTCTGCATAAGGTTTAATCCATTGAAATAATGACTGATCAAATTTCCTATCCTGTAAAAACTTATCATGTCCACCACTCACTAAAAACTTCTTCCCATTTAATTTGCGAAGTATTTCGTTGGTTTGCTCACCTTTGCCAAGTGAAAAATCACCAAGTATAACAACTTCATCATTTTTTCTTACTACAGAATTCCACTGCTTAATCATATAATCGTGCATCGCTTCCAGTGATTCAAAGCCACGTTTATCCATAGCGGTATTCATCCGTGTGTGATAAAAATGGTTATCTGCAATATAATATCTCATTAAATACCTCCGATTGAATCTTTACAAGTTTTTGTAACATTATCATAATTTAGTTTGTCGCTATATTTCATCCACTCTTGCAACTCAGAATAACCACATGAACACTCATGTATAACAATAGGGTATCCATAATCGTATTTAATTGCAGAACTCATATATTGACCACATTTAGGACATTTCCTCGTCATTATCCTCTTCTCTTTCTGCATATAATTTAGCATCAATATCGTTTAAAATATCTTCTTTGTCGTTATCCAACCTGTCATTAATTACTTCCTCTAATGCATATTTAAGCCATTTTCCGACATCTGGTCCTTCCGGTACGCCAAGTTCCATAATATCCTTCCCATTTATAGCCAAATCTTTTATAGAAAAACACTTCGCTTCTGCCAGAACTTCATTTAATATTTCTTCTGCACGAAAAATTTCCCATAGACGATCTTTTGCATAATACGGATTGTGTGCCATAATATCGCAGAATCTTACATCTAACAGTCTTCTAAGTTGTGCTTCACCAAGTTTATTCAGATATTTTTTAATTTTATTCGGTTTTGGTACAATTGTCATATCATGACTTGCTACAAGTTCTACTACAGATTCCCTAATCTCGTTGGAAAATTTTAGTCTACGAAGTAGTGACTCAGTAATCTCTGCACTTTTAACAGCATGTCCATAAAAATGCTCAATCCCTCGATCTACCGTTTTTGATTCAGATTTGCCAATATCATGCAATAAGATAGCAAGTCTGGTTTCTAATTCATGTATTCTACAAGCTATTAATGCGAATCTAGTGTGATTCCATACATCATAAATGTGATACATATTATTCTGAGAGCAGCCCATCATCTTACTTAACTCAGGAATTGCTGGTGAAATATCAATATAATAATCAAGTACATATTCCGGATGATCTGAAATAAGAATCTTACACAGCTCTGATTGTATTCTTTCTGCAGAAATCTTTGACAAACCATCATTTGTTTGTACCATTGCAATATTGGTATAGTTTTCAATATGGAATCCTAATTGGGCGGAAAACCTTACAGCTCTCATAATACGTAACGGATCTTCTGTGAATCTATCAACAGGTGTGCCTACACATCGTATAACTTTATTCTCAATATCTTTTAGTCCATTGAACGGATCAATAAATCCATCATCGTCATTATAAGCAATTGCATTCATTGTAAAATCACGTCTTGCTAAATCTTCGTGAATATTTCCGATAAATTTTACAGAATCTGGATGGCGACTATCAGTATATTTTCCATCAGTTCTATAAGTAGTTATCTCGTATCCACGATAATTTACCATGACAGTTACAGTGCCATGCTGCAAGCCTGTTTCTACTACACGAAATCCTTTACTACGGAACAATTTACATACGTCTTCCGGTAAAGCGTTTGTGCAAATATCCCAGTCGTGTACAGGTAATCCTATAATAGAATTTCGTACAGCTCCACCTACAAGATAGGCTTCATAACCATTACGATTAAGCACATAGAATATAGATTTTACGGACTCTGGTAATACAATACCCTCTATCATTTTTATTCTCCTTTCTTTAAGATTTAATGTGCAGATAGGGATTTGAACCCTATATAAGCAAATTTTATCAATTTTGTTTACTGACATAAATTCGCCATTATAATATGCCTAATTTTGTAAATAAAGCATTATTATACGCATATGTCCATTCTGCCACTGCACGACCTAATTTTTTAAATGCATCTAAAATATTAATAGTGGTGTGCTATTACGCCAAAAGGGGACTTGTCCTTACCTGTTAAGGGGTGACGTATCATAACTCTTTACATCCTATTCTTTTACTCTTTTATCTTCGATTGAAGTTTTTCATACCTTCAGATTTAAAGCCCTACTCCTTAGATGATGGCTGCTTTTAAGCCAACATTCCACTATTTATTACTTCTATTTCTTTTTAGCTTTTAACTCTGTCAATTTCTTCTCAATCTCTTCATTTTTCATTTTCTGATCCAGGCGTTGCTTCTGTACGGCAGTAGAATTTTCATAAGCAACTTTTACACCATCAGCTGCTTCTTTCTGTTTCTTAATCCCATCACGTACTTTTTCAAGCATCTTATCTTCTTCGGCAGATGATACTCCTGTTGTTGCCTGTAGTGATTTTGTCACCTGGACTGTTTCAAGTGTTAAAACAGCATTATCTTTTTCTGCTTTCAGATCAGATAACTGTGTCCGAATACCCTTTACAGTTTCTTCCTGAAGCTTTGCATTTTCTTTCAATCCAGTAAGAGCATCTTTAATAATCGCAACCTTTTCTTCTAAATCCTGCTGCTCTTTAAGATAAACTTTTGCACCTTCGTCATCGTTTTTCTCAACACAAGAATTGATATTAATTTCAGTTTTCATAAGATCTTTTTTATATCCACGAATCTGATCCTCGTAGTTTGAAATTTTTCCAAGCATCTGTGTATAAATAACATTAGCTTTTGCCAAATCTTCTTCTTTCTTTTCGATTGCGACATTATAATAAGCTTTTGCACCTTCAGGCGTAGAAGCATCTTTGCTAATTGCTTCTGCAGCCGTTCCGGACGCTCTAAGCTTTAATCTTTTACCTGTTTTTGTTCTCAAGAAGAAAAATAAAATTGCTAATACGACAATAACTAATAAAACTGCACCGAATGTAATTTTCATAATTATCCTCTAAATACCTTTCCTTCAATTTTACGTTTTCCGTCTGGATCTTCATAGCATTCTCCAGTCTCTGGATTATAATAAAATTCTTCATATCTGTCCACGTAATGTTTCAGTTCCAAGTCTTTTCCCTCATCAATGTTAAATCCAAATGTTTTAAAAAGTTCTGAAGCTCCATTAATATATCCTCTTCCAAGTGCCTGAAATTTGAATTTACCGTTATATCTATATAATCTTCCTAATTCTACTGCATTAAGACTTGAAAACTTCTCATCTTCAGAAAGATCAAATGTTGCTTTAAATTTATCTGGAGCATTATAATCATAAATGTGCATTTGTACATTATCAATCATATCGAATCTCTGTAGTCTCTGTATTGCGCGATAAATTGTCATGCAGATATAAAAATCTGATCTATCAGCCGGAATTTTATCAGTGTCAATAATCATATACTCGTCATAATGCTCACCAGAAAATGTAATTCCCTTTGAATCATCTCCGTCCATATTATCCTCAGATAATTCACACCAATCCCAAGTTGTGCCATAATTATCTGTATTCTGGTGGTTTACAAGATCACTTGGGAATTTACATTTTCTATTTTCATCTGTAAGGAATCCTACAACATCAAGATCTGCTTCCTTTTCATTAGAAAATCTATTTTTATCCCATCTAAGTCCAACAAAAAGTTTACTTACACTCTCACCATTTTCTTTCGCCATATTAATTTTTGGCGTTTTGTTCATATTAATAACTTCCATAGTTTTATTCTCCTCTTTTGAAATTATTTATTATTCAGCCAATCTTTGTACTGACGAAGAATCTCTGTATAAAGTTCTTCATCTGTCATCTTATCCATATCTTCTACAGAAGTGAAACCTGTATTGTCTGCCTCTCTTCCATCAAGTTTGTCAAGTTTTTTGAGGTAACTGAAATTGTCGTCACCAATTCCGATAAACTGCACGAAAATGTTATACTTAGAAAGCTCACGTACAATCTTGTCTGTTGCTCCATGATCGGAGTTGTCACCATCTGTAATAAAAATTACAAACGCAGGAATCTCACTTGGCTCAATGTCTTTATAATATGTAACAACTTCATCCAATACAGGTGCGTATTCTGTTCCACCCATATACATACCAGACTTTTTCATAACCTTTTTTACGTAATTTGAATAATTACTCTCTGTAACAGCCTTTAAACGTTTGCATCCATTTGAGAATAACCAGCTCTCAAGTTCGCCATTATCATCAAATCTAAGAGCGATTGGAAGAAGTCTTGATACAGTTTTCTGTACAGAACCATTATCAAAAAGCCAATCCATACTGCCTGAATAGTCCATAGCTAATGCGACTCTAGCGGTATGTTTAGTCATATCAATCTTGCTACCCTTGGACATATCAATTAGAACATTATTTAAATGCTCTTTAGACATATCAATTGTAAAAGTAGCTTGTGTTTCAGTTTTTTCTGTAGATTTAGCAGCGGTTGAGACCGCCACCTCTTCTACATCATCTTTCTTACCAAACAATTTTCCAAAAAATCCCATAGTTTTTTCTCCTTTTATTTTTTTAATATTTTTAATGATATAGGGTATGTTAATAAGGTAAAAAATATAAATGGAACAAATTTTGTTATACATACAAGTATCAAACCAATTGAATAACAAACTAAAGTTATATTTTCAACAATTTTATATTCTTTATCCATATACATTACTTCTACTTTCTTTTAATTTTTATAACAGCTTTTCGTACTAAATCAATTGGGATAATCATAAATGCCAAAACAACTGTTACACCCCACTGCATAAGCGTCATTGCTGTACATCCCATAATATCTCCACCAAACTGTGCCAAAACAAATGTTAAAGCAAAAATTGCTACTGCAATTTCAACAAAGAGCTTATTCTTTCTGATTCCTTTAAATAAATTGAATCCATCGGTTCTGATGTTAAATCCATTAAATGTTGCCATCATAACAAGAAGTGCAAATCTAGCTGTTGCATAAACAGACTCATTATTTCCGAAAATTTTCTGTACCGGCGGCAACAGTGTAATACCGAAAATTCCAATAAATGCCACAACTGATACTGCAATCTGACCGATAGTTTCTTTTGAAAGAAGTTTTGATCCTTTCGGAATAGGCTTTTCTTTCATATATTCATCTTTCGCCGGTTCTCCACCAAAGGAAAGGGAATTAAGAGAATCCATAACAATGTTAATTACAAGAATCTGTACTGCTGCGACTGCTTCTACAGCCATGATGATCGGATATAAAATACTTAGAATTACCAGACCTACATTGATAGGCAATTGGAATTTCAGGAACTTCATAACGTTGTGCATGAATGTTCTTCCAAGGAGAACCGCATCTGTGATAGATACAAAGTTGTCATCTGTGATAATAATATCTCCAGCTTCTTTACATACGTCTGTTCCAGATCCCATTGAGAATCCAACATCTGCAGCTTTCAGTGCTGGTGCATCATTTGTTCCATCGCCAGTCATACCTACACAAAGACCAAGTTCTTGAGCTAAACGTACAATTCTAAGTTTAGTGTTTGGTGTTGCTCTAGCAATAACTTTAATATAAGGAAGTTTTTCTTTTGCCTCTTCATCTGACAATGCATCAAAGTCAATAGCTGACATTGCAATATCAGATTCACTTGTGATCAATCCAGCATCTTTTGCGATAGCTTTCGCTGTGTCGATAACGTCACCAGTTACCATCATTACATGTACTCCTGCATCGTGCATTTTTGCCACTGCTTCTGGTACTTCCGGACGAACATCATCACGAATTGCAACCAAAGATGTAATAATAAGATCATTTGGGAATCCATCTTCTGGAAGCTTAGAAGAACTATAACCAGTAGCAATTACTCTCATTGCTTTAACGGTATATGATCTTACAATCATTTTAAGTTTATCTTTATCAATAGGCTCAAGACCGTTTAGAGTCACGCATTTTGTTGCTGCATCAATCAATCTCTCTGGAGCACCTTTATAATATGTAAATGTCTCACCGTTATATTCTGTTTCAACAGCACTAAATTTATTTGCACTATTAAAACTCTTCTTGTTTACAATAGTTGTAGATCCAGTGATTTTCTTATACTCATCTGCATTAACTAAAGAAAGTAATGCTCTCTCTGTGGCATTTCCACCAACGATTTTATTATTTTCATCAAACATTACACTACTATTTAAGATGACATTATATTTAAACAAATTATATGTATTTTCATCTTCTATAATAGATTTTCCATCACCCATTACATTCTCTACTGGAACAAGCTTCCCAACTGTAAGCGTTCCTGTTTTATCGGTACAAAGTAACTGAATATTACCTGCTTCTGGAATCTTATTAGTGTGTTTAGCTAGAACATTGTGTTTAATCATTACTTTTGCATTCTGCGCGGTAATTAGATTAATAATAAGCGGTAATCCTTCTGGTACTGCTGCGACAATAATGGTAAGCGCAGTTACTGCGATAGTAAGAATATTCTTCAAAATACCAATCCAACCCATTCCAAAATATTCAGCGATACCGCCATACTGGATAATGTTGGTAATAATCAATGCTACAACAATGATTGAAGCTCCAACATATCCGAATTTACTAATCTGTCCAGCAAGATCCTCCAACTGGATTTCCAGGGAAGTCTTTGTTTCTTCGATTTCATCAATGGTCGAAATTGTCTGACCGTTTACTGTGTCAACACCAACATTAGTTACGATCATCTTTCCTTCACCGTCTGTTACCGTTGTTCCGGAAAACAGTGCATAAGAATTTGTATAATCACTTGAATCCGCTTTTCTCTGACCACCAAATGTGATAGGTGAATCTTCTTTATTCCATGCTGTTTTTTTGCAAGGCTCTGACTCTCCATTCAATACAGAGTTGTCAACTTTTATATTTCCTTCTACCAGATAACCATCTGCATGAATGGCTTCTCCGGACTGAATGATAACCAGATCACCGACAACCAAATCATTTGTATTGATATGCTCGATTTTTCCATTTCTGATTACATTACAATAATGAACTGATGTCCTATCCTTCAACTCTTTTGTACTTTTCTGACTTTTCAGTCCGGTGTTCATTCCTAACAATGCGATTGCCAATAATACTACTGCTACACCAATCGGCTCTGAGTAAGATCCCTGTCCAAACACTGCAATAACTGTAAATACAATCATCATTGCTAATAGAATCTGATTTATGTGATCTTTAAATGTTTCCATAAAGAACTGAAACCATGTTTTCAGCTTTTTCTCCGGTAGTTTATTACTACCATACTTTTCTCTCTGCTTTTCTACTTCACTACTTTTTAAACCGTACAAAATTAAATTTCTCCTTTCACAATTCTTTCGTTTACAGACATAACAAACTCATTGATTCTTTTATAATCCGGACTGTCTGGAAGTGATGTGTTTTCTGCATCATATTCCAGTCTCTTTTCCAACTCGTTTACCATCTCAAAGAATTCTGGAATTGGCTGTTTGTTTTCATCCAAATATTTACCGTTTCTAATATCCATCAATAAGTCATGTTCTTTTTCACGGTACGTAATAATCTTCTCATTTTCCAAAATATCAAAACACATATAGTACAGGCGAACCAAATGCATCATGTGCTTACCTAATTTTCCATGCTCTACCGCATGTTTATTACGCTTACCAATTTTCGAGTAATCTTTAACAATATTATTCATTTCGGACCACATAGATTTATAGTCACGTAACGGATAATGCTTTAGATTAATATCCATAAATACTTCGGTATCATAGTCTTCTTGAACCGCCTTATCTACATATAGTTTTATAGAATCATCCGGAAATGTAAAATATTTTGTAGGAAAAGTATAAAATGCATTGTTTATCGAATTTAAAATATGTTGTTCACGCTCTGTTTGTCCTACTAAACGAGCTGCCTTGTTATTTGTTCTTCTTAATTGTTGCGAGGCATAACCACCAAATGAATGAATTGCCCTTTTAGATAAAAACATATGTGCATTATCTAATATTTCTTGTCCAATTGGATGAATATATAAATAATGTTCTGGTTTAAGCCCTCCTAGCTCAATAACATTAGGGTTGCAAGCTGCCATAAGATAAATAATCTTATTAAACGCATAAATAGTTGTATCTGTATCTTCGTTGATAAATTGTTCAAAATTCTGGTTAGTAAGAATTTCATGCTTTTTATTTAAGCAAATTCCCCTCAAATCCAAATCGCTCGTTCCGTCAGATTTTTGAGTACCATAGCTATAGCTTCCACCTAACCCCAACAAAATAATGTTGGAGCCAAGGTGTTCATTGTTTCTCAGAAAATCATAGTCCGGACCAGCTACTTTTTTCTTAATCTCTTCAATGTTCATATCAGTCAAACCTATCAATCTTAATCATTTTTACAATGTTGCCGGTAGTCACTTTTACAATCAGATTCCATTCTTTATCTTTACTATAACCAACACCACAAGCACTTGCTTCATCTTCACCCTCAATTGGTGTTGACGCAGTATACGCTTCAAGTGTTTTCCTAATTTCCTGTAGATCACCTTTAAGCATCTCAGCAAAGAAACCACGTCCAACTCCGCCTGTCATATCTTTACAGTCTTTCAATAAGAAGAAAGTGTGTTCACCAGATCGTTTATATGGATTTTCTCCCCACATGTTTGGAGACGGAATAATTGCAACAACTTTTGAGAATCCGTTGCTGATTCCCCAAGTTTCTTTAGTTTCTGTCTTTTTAGAATTTGCAGTAAACTTAGGATCTTCTCCATGCTTATAATCAAATTCAAATACTACGTCTGTATTTCTTCTAGAACCATCGCTTATAAGATTTCCATTATAAGTATAAATTTTTCCATTTACTTCAAGCTCTAATTTATATGGATTCTGGGTTGCTCTATTTGTATAGTTATTGACAAAGAATTTATAACGTCCCTCTGGAGCAGTACCAGTTGCCCAACGAATATTCTCGACAGGTGTTACTGTTTCGCCATTAACATTTGCATCAACATCCAGTGAACCATATCCGTGATTCTTATGTCCAAAATAAATTTCCACTTTATCAGGACAAATACAATGTACATCTAGGTCGGTACGTGTATTCCAAATTAAAGAACATCTAATCTCGCAACCTTCATATTTTGCACCTTTTTCTTCAAGTCTCTCACGGATTATAGAATCAATACCACTCTGATAATACCAAGAAAATGGATTATCCCAGTTCATAATATTTTCAGATTCCGGAACCGCAGCTGTTACCATTCCCATAAGATGAGTTGTTCCATCAACCTTTACTTCCAATTTATCTGCGGTAGGAAGAATTGTTTTTCTGAATTTATCCCATGTCATAGTTACCTGTGGAATTACAGATTTTGTTTCATTGCTATCTACAGCTTTAGTCTGAACTCCTGCAAATACTCCAGTCTTTACTTCATCTTTCTTTTCAGTTTTACTCTTCCAAATAAATTCATTCTCAGGAAGCTCATCCAGTTTTGCATATCTTCTTCTAAGTGAATCTGCAAAACCAAGTTTTTCAATAAGTTTTTCAGCACTTTCAACAGCTCTCTGAGTAGGTGCAGACTGTGAACGTCTATAATTCTCGGCACTCATATTTGTCTCAAATTTTCGTTTGATTGTATCAAAGTCATCTCCATCTACAATATAATCAAGTAATGTACCTAACATACTTCCGGAAATATGAGTAAATCCATTTGGAGCTGTAGCAGCATATTTCCAAATCATATTGGTGTGCTGTGGCTGATCATTGATAGAAGCAATCTTCTCTTTTGTTTCCTTAAACCATTTACACATTGCTACATAGCTGCTACCTCTATATAAACTTCCGGATTCTAATAAATTAAGTGCCTGATCAATCTGTGACATGGAATACTTCTCAAGTGCTCTTTTCAGCATTCCATAATCTTCAGCTTTCTCAGCAGATACCTGTGAAGCATTTTTTACTCTTGATGTATTGATCATTACTCTTGGAAGTTTTACAGAAAAATGATGGAATCCATTAGTATCATATGTTCCAAGATCCACATAGTCTGATACGAATATATCCTGGACCTGTGCAGATTCAACAATCTCTTTCATCTGTGTAATTGGCTCAATAAACATTCCAGGAATATTTTCAACATTCCAAATAGCAGATTCAGTTGTTCCATCGTCTTTAATAAATACAAGTCCACCAAATCGATCTACAAAGTGTTTACAAGCTCTACATGTATATTCCTGTTTGCAAGCATCTGGAAGATAGTAAAGAAATGTGTCAAATAAGTCAGATACGCTTGTTCTGAACAATGGTGTTTTTACATTGTCTTTTAATTTTGATGCAAAAGTTTTCTTAATGTTTTCAATAAGTTCCTCATATCCATTGTTCTCATTTTTCCAAATTTCCGGATCATACATCTTCATAATTTTTTCTCCTTATTTTTTATTCAAAATATTTTTTAATGAGTTTCTTGGCAGATTTATCAGGAAGTAATTTTATAAGTCTGACAATTTCTTTAGTACACTCTCTTTCAAAATCATTGTCAGAGTCCTGTACCTCTTTATTGAATTTATCAATATATGAATTACTTACTTTCTGCTCCTTAATACTTTCTTCTCTCTTTTCTTTCATTTCATTCTGAATTTTCTTCGCTCTTTCAATATAATCATCTGCAAGAAAATCGTCATACTGCATACTTACAGCATCTCTGATCTTATTTGTAAGATCCACTGAAAGAATTGTTACAGCACCCATCGTTGGACGCATAACTGAGAGAAGTCCTTTTTCACTCATTCCTAACTTCTCATAAACTGTTTTAGCTCTACTGAAAATTTCTCTATCTGTCATTTCATAAAAAATTAATTCTGCTTTTGTCATATACTTGATGTTCTCCTTGAAAATTATAGGTTTTTGTGCTACTGTTATCCCTATCGACCATCGCAACTTGACGGTTGATTTGAATTAAAAAAGCAAAACTGAATAAGGAGGTATTGAGATGCTAAATTTTCTAAAGTTTGTTTTCTCATGCCTTGGTACATACGGATTGTATTTGATTTTGTCACATATGATAAAATTTTATGCAATACATATGATTTGCCATCATTCTGAGCTTTCAGATGAAAAGGTAAGTCATATAACTCGTATGCTATACAAGGACAAAAGTTATCGTAAAAAATAACTTCCTGCCTTACTGCAGTTTGCTTTAATAATTCTACTTAGTCATTTGGCTACAAATATGTAGTCATTTGCTCCTTTATTTGAGGGCTGTTTTCTTTTCAGATTTCGGTCCTCTATTTTAAGAGTATTAATACTCATAAAACCAAACTTTTATCGCTTTGTCTTGAAATTATTTTTCACTACAATAATTGTTACAATAAGAAAGATTACAAGCATCACAAGGCTAATCCACAATGGAATTAGAACAACTGTCCATGACCATGTGATTAATCCGGTAAGCTTAAGTACCAGAAACACAATTTGTAAAACACCTAGAATTCCAATTCCACTTGAACTGCTACTATTTCTTTTGTTATTCATTTCTCTATTCCTCCTATTCTTCAACTTTATATTTGCAAACTAATGGACATTCTTCTTCATTGCATTCATTATCAGTCAGTTCACATCCGTATTCTTTATAGCCGGTATCCCACTCAGAATAAGATACATAATTATATTCGCAATCATCTAATTTGCATTCTATAACTTTATCTTCCATAATTAATCCTGCTTCGTTGCGATAGATTTAATATTATTCTCAAGCTGCCTATATGTATTATTTTGTGTAAGTATATTTAATACCGTGTTTGAAAGCATATCTTTAGTAGTATTGTCAAAAGTTTCTTTCATGGTGCGATTAATCTGATCACGAATATCTTCAAAGTAACTATCCATTTTCTTTTTAATTTCTTTTTCCACATATGTTTCATAATATTTTTTTATATACTCATCAAATGTTACTTCTTCGTATCTGTCATATTTATCCATCATTCTGAATCTCTCATTGTCTAATCGTTCTTTTAAGCACTTCTTTATATACTCTTCAACTGTGTACTCATTTACATCTGCATCGCCCCAGAAATCTTCTTTTCTGACAGTAATTTTAGTATTTGTAATATAATCATTTACAAATTCATTGAAATTTTTTGTCACTACTTCTGAAATAATATCGCCACCAAGTTTTGCTACCTGTTCTTTAATGGTATCCTCTACTTGCGATTTAACTGCTTCTTCAATATTTCCAGACACAGATTTTTCAATGAGATCCTGCAAATTATCCATTTCAAATGTTATCTTCATTTCTCCACTCCTCCTTATTACCTACTTCCAAAAGAAAACTAAAAATGTTACAACAATTTGTGCTAAATGAATTATCTGATCCTGAATTAAATTAATCTTTTTCTTATTTGCTTTCATATTATCTGTAATCATGTGAATTATTACATTAAGCACAAACACTAACGGATAATAATGTCCACCAAATATAATTACATACAATGTTGGTGCAAGCATCATCATAAATGTCCAGCTAAAACTATGCATAAATAACGCCATCAGATAATCATGCTTATATAAATCATCTGGAGCATTTTTCTTCCACCACGATTTTTGTTTTGCAGACGCTAACCATCCTTGAAGATAATAGTCATCCACTATATGGCAAAAAATCATAGTGATTAAAATAATGAAATATTTCATCTACAATACCTTCTTCCCTATTCAATTTTTATTTATTCTGGAAATTAACTGCGGAATCGCAGCTATAAGAATTAATCCCAGGAGATTTTATCTCCATCTATTTTGTATCTTTTGTAATATTTCATTCCCATGTCAAACAAAATTTGTCTATATTGCTTCTTATACGTATTCCATGGATTAAAATAATATTCATCGTTTGCAAATATAAATGTTGTATGTTTTTTACCTTCCATCATTGCCATAGATATTCTTCTATTTTGGTCATAAACAGCACTATTAAATACATCCTTTATACGTTTATTAATTTTGTAACATTCTACTTTTTTAGTAATAAAAGGAATTTTATATATACTTTTTTCAATTTTTTCTTGCAGCATTAAACATATAAGAAAAATTATTAAAATGGTAAAAACCATAATACCAATAATAGCTATAATTGTACTGAACATAAATTTCTCCAATCAAACTAAATTTTTATGCGATCAATAAATTCTCTACTCTATTAATTTCTTCTTTTAATCGCTTAAGTCTATTCTGAATAAGGATATTAAAGCCTTTTACCGCATCTTCATATGTATCAGCATAAATCCTCGCATAGCAGCTAACACCATTTTTCTTTAATTCACCATTCTTTTTATATTCATAAAACATAAAATCAACTATTCTACCTTTTACTGGTTTACAGAAGAAATTGGTCGCCCTTTCATCTTCTAAATAAGCAAATGCAAAAACATCTCCGTCCTTAATTTCATCTTCTCTATATTGCAATCCTGCCTCTTCAAAAATTTTATGAGTATAATATTGAAGCGCACCGCCAATAGTATATTTATCAATTTTATAATGTATCATTGTATTCTCCTTAAAATTTCTATTCTTCGTTTGTTAATGCGTGTCGTAACATATAATCACAACATCTCCTTAAATATTTTCCGAAACTTTTTAATCTATCTGCCGATAAAGTAAATCTGTACCCTGTATTATCAAAGTCCCATAAAGAAAATTCATAATAATCTGTTTTTCTATATTTATGAATAACCCAATTTACTCCATCTCCAAAAGTAATATGCTCATGATCTAATATTGGAGTTATATGTGTTTTTCCATCAGCATCTTCCCATATATACTCTTCTTTACCATCAGCCAAAATATTACAAAATTCTGCAATTAGTCCAATAATTGAATTTTCATCTCCAAGACATTCAAAATACCTTGCGTTCATCATCCAATTTGGTCCTTCATCTTCATCTTTATACTGACTAAAGATAGACCATACATAATCCACTTCATAAACTTCATCCCAAGACTTTGGTGGTTTTGAATATTTACCATAACAGCGTGATTTCCTCGGATAAAATCTGAAGAGTAATCTTGTTTCTTCGCCTGGATAATCATCTTCTTCCAAGATAAAATCAATCTTTTGTTTCATAATTTATGGTTCCTCACATTTGTATTTATCAATTGACTCTACATTAATATCAATATTAAAACGATCTAAGAGCCATTTAATTGCATTAACTTGTTGTTTTTCTAGTTTAACTAATGTTAAATTTTCATAATCTTCATAAGCTTCGGTATTATCTGTTATAACATAAACATCTTTCTTTTCTTCTGCCATTCTAATCCATCTCCGTAAAAATTAATTTAAGTCATTAAATTGCCATTTTAAAAATATTTTTCAATCATGCAATATCAAAATATTGCCATTCTACATAAAAACAATAAAATTCATTTCCTGTCTCACAAGAATGCAATTTGAGTTCGCCATTTATATCTTGTAAAAATCTTCCTACATAGTATTTGCAGTTATCAAAATTGTGGATAAGGACAGGGATATCCTTTTCCGGAAGATTTATACCATTATTCAAATTTTGATTATATGTAAGATATTTATTCCATTGTTTTAAATCAAATCTATTCCACATTTTAATCTCCATAAAAACTAAATTTTACCACAACATTTCTGAAATGAGCCAAGCCGGTCCGTCATCAGGTTTGATCTGCCTACAACTCACAGCATGATAATAAGCCTGTTCTCTATTCAGAAATTCTCCATCAGTTGTTATAAATCCTTGTTCAAGTTCTTTGTATCCTATTTTTGGTTCAAAACCAAGTGCTGCCAATTGTCTAAATGGAGCATCGTGTCTCAATCCACATAGGATAACCTCTTGATCAGTTTTCTCAATATAAAATTTAACTGCAGCTGCTATAATCATTTTTTACCGTATCTCTCCTTAAGTTTATCTGTTAGTGTTACTGCCACAACATGTGTTCCAAGGTAATAATTAAGGGCAGTACCGATTAGATCATATACCTCGTCTACAAGGATATTTTCAGGTAATTTAAATCTTATTGATTCAATGTCATTCTCAGTTAACGGTACCGGAATACACAAGTCTAAGTCTTCAGCCATTTTTAGCAAATTAACAGCCCTATCTTTTGTTTTGGTTAATATAGGATATTGAGTTGTTGCGCTTGTATAAAGTAACTGTGCACTCTTTCCGGTACCTCGATCTTTGATAATTAAATTTGTACTCATATATTCTCCTTTACAATCCAAGTTCTTCAATTACCGGCAATACCTTATCTGTTAATTCTGGATAAAATTTTGCTAACGTCTCTCTAGCATTTAATGGCTTGTCTGGTTTTGTATATCTTGCACACTCCCAGTCAATTACCATTTGTATAAAATCAGAATGTGTTTTTGCTTTAACATTATGATGAGGCATATGGAGCCTGTGCCAATAGCGTACTTTCTTATAATCAAAAAACATATATAAGAACATTTTATCTAAATCATGAAATAAGCTTCTAAAAGTATTATATCCCAATAACTGTTTCTCAATTTTTCTAAAAGCTTTTCTATGATCTGATGTATATTTGATTCTATCCTTATTCTTCATTTTTCTTCTTTCTTTCCAGTTTTATCATACCAATAATAATTAGATTTCTTCTCGTCATTCTCAGTACCTTTTTCTTTTATCCAATGATACTGCCCTTGATCACGACAAGCCATTTTACAAGCATTCATAATAGTTGTAAAATTATTTGATTTTAACATCAACAATTCCATATCAAAAACTTTGAACTCTCTAATTAGTTCTGATTTTTCCATGTCTTTTTCAGACACCCCATAGATATATATTGTATGAGTCCACTCATAATATTCGCATTTATTGCATATAGAAATTAAGCTATTATCTTGAGTGATTCTATTAATAAATCCATTTGCAATCTTAGTCAGATATTCCTGGTTGAATGAAGAAACAACATCATCATTTATTTTGTATGTAATTTTATATGTGCCTGTTGGACCTTCACCATATTCCCCATAATACTCATTTACAGTTTTAATACCTGCAAGCATTTTAATTGGTCTTGGATTATTAGCAACAATTCCAACTTTCTTAGCGTATTCTAATAGATTAGGATATTTATCATAATTTCCAAACGGAATGCCGCATTGAACTGTAAAAGCAACTCTAAAAACCAACCAAGTTTGTCTCATATTTAGTTTGCCACTAGAATCTATAAATACATTTTCTGTCTCTCCATTTTCGTATAGTTCCTTAATTTCATCAGGATTGTAATATTTTCTTCCATTAGAGTCGTACCATCCAATGACATCAGTGTTTCCACTATACGAATCCATTTCATCAGTTATTATATAAATTTTATCAACAAAACGTTTTTTTTCATTCTTCAATTCTTCCATACTTTATCTCCAAATAAAAAGTTTATTCTATACTCCCATAGCAATCATTGGAAATGCAAATGCCCATAAACAAATTGGATTTTTTGTAAAATATAACGCTACAGATACTGCTATTGCAGTGCCAACCCATGCTGCTACCTTACTTACTGTATTATTATTCATTATTTTTCTCATTTCTTTCTAATTTTCTTCCACAATACGGACAGTATATAAAATTATCAATATTTGAAGTTAGCTTAATTAACCCTTTTTCTTCTGCCTCTCTATATAACTTTAGTTCTTTCAGCCATTTAATGAGTTGCCAATGTTGTATCTCTATTATTTTACAATTTGATTTTATATCATTATCAATAGAATCAACTGACTCAAAATTCATAGCGCTACGTGCTCTTTCCACTATTTCTTCTTCGTAAGCAATTGCTTCATCTAGCGTTATTCTTAACATTTTTCTTCATCTCCTCTAACTTCTTCTCTATCGGATTAATAATCTCTTCCAATACCTGCTGCTCATAATTTTCTTTCCAAAATTTCTCTCTTTTCCAAAACGGAACTTTTTTAACTTCACCTATTGAATCAATACACGCCATAGCTGTCAGTGTTCCCCAGCATCCGTCACATGCTCTTTCATTGCACCAGTTTACAAATTCTTTAAATTTCATTCTTCATCTTCTCCAATTTCTTCTCAGCTTCTTCACGAGAAAAATAAACCTTTGCTTCTTGCTTCTTTTCTAAAACTCCGTTAATAATTTGTAAATGAAAGCCTTTTTTATCAATATGAAAAGCATCCACTTTGTGTTCTACAATTCTAAGAGGTTTTCCTACAATATCATACATTGTATCTCCAACCTTACACGGCAATCTCACAAGCAAGCCCTGTTCTTCCAAGTCTTTGTAAGATTTTAATTCTTCAAGCCACTCCGCAAGTTGCTCATGTTCTTCTGCACATTTTATACAATTAGCCTTCATATAATTTTCTACAGAATCATTTGAGTCAAATTTTTCTGCGTCATTATAATTCATATCTGCTACTTCTTTTGCGTGTTTAATAGCTTCATCAAGTGTTAATCTCTCCATCTACTTCACCTCTTGAAATCTTCTCATAAAATGAGCTTTCCATGATTCGTCTACTTCCACAAAATTTTCTTTTTCATACTCTGCAATCGCATTTTTAAGGTTCAAAAAATTCTGGATTATCAAAAATGTTCCCAACTGGCATAGCGTATACCATGTCAATCCAATATCCTAAATCTTTTCTAAGGCATTTGCTGCCCATTCAATCTACATAGAATCCGACATGTTCTGTTTTCTGAGAATCAAAACAATTTTGATAATATCCATATTTGATTGGAGCATAGATTTCTCCGAAATGATATTTGATAATATCATTTTCCCAAATCTTGTTTCCGTTTTTGCCAGTCAGACCTGTGAACTGGCAGAGGGTTTCTGGAACAATTTCCGCATATTCCCACACTTTATAACTATCAGCATGGAAGATTAAATGTTCTTCATTGCCTAAAAGGTCATATCTTTTCTGATAATATCCCTCAATCCATTTGCCGTCATCTTTCCGCTTTGCCTTGAAAAGAATTTCTCTCATTCAACTCCACCGCCTTTCACGATTTCAAGTGCTAATGCAATTGCCTGTTCCATACCTATGTATTTTTTTATCTCAGTATTATCTCTAAATATAAGTGACAGTTCGGAATATATACCCTTTGTTTCTTCTAGCTGCTCAACAATTCTATTAACATCATAGGCTGTAGGCTGTTTCTGAACAGTTGTAATTGCAAGATGTGTAAACAAGTCCATTGGACTTATATCTTCTTCCGTAGCTTTCTGCCTTTCTTTATCCCAGTACCATTTTGACATTTCTTCGATTAATAAGTCTGCATCTATCAGTCTCATACCTTTACCTCATTATCATTTGGCATCTGGAATACTACAGTTTCTTTTAAAACATTTTGTGCTTTCGTATATATTTTATCTATATCGTTTGATTCATTAATGAAAAGTGACATTGTTGCAAGACAGTTTGTAACAGTATGTGTTGTTTTATAATCGACATATCTTTTCTGTATCATATCAAGCGCTTTTATGGCTTTTGCTTCTGTAGAATATTTTCCAAGTGTATACGCGTCTTCAAAATCGTTATATACAATAGCAAAATCTTTATTAATTTTTTCCACGTAAATTGCAGTTAAATTATTAAAATTTAATAAAAATGCTTTATCTTGACTTCTAATTAACATTTTGTGCTCTCCTTATCAAACTTACTCTTTAACATTCCAGCTTTAATCAATTCATAAATAATATCCAGATATGTTCTTTTATCTCTGTACCTGCAATTTGGTTTTTTATGAATTCTTGGATCATCGTCTTTCCAATTATTTACATCAAAACAGCTATTACTCACGAAAAGCATTTTGGTTCCTCTAGCGACACAAAGGTAATAGCATTCTGCTTTTCCATATTCTCCTACACATTTCTTACAACCAAACTTTTCAAATTCTTTAGCCGGTACTGTTGGAATTAACATTTTGCGTCCTCACCCCAATCAAGTTTCTGTCCACAATAAAAGCAGTATTTCATGTTATTAGAGCAGCTAAATTCAAAACCACATACAGGACATTCTCCACGTTTATATATTTCATTTCCATTAAAATCTATAACAGGACGCATCTTTGATACTTTCTTCTCAGTTTGCTTATCAAGTGCTTCTGAAATAGTCTTTAATTGTTTATGTAACTCTTCTTTTTGATTAACACCTGTTACTCCAACACTCATATTATTTTCTCCTGATATTTTGTCACAATCTCCTGTGGACAATAAATAATTTTCTTACATGCTTTCTTTGCTTTTCGAATCGTGGACCATACACCGCCAGATTTATTTCCATCCCATATTGCAAGCAGTACGTCACAATTGTCTACCATATATTGATCTCTAGCATTATCACAACCTCTATAAAACTCTTCTGATAATTCCGTCCATTTATTCGCAACATTCTTTAAAGTTGCATAATATTTATGATTCGAATTATATTCTTTACATGGGAGCACACAATGTAGTTTTACTTCATTAATAAAAGCTAGTGACATTCCGAATCTAATATCAGATCCGGATGCCATTCCACATAATACTTCTATATCAGAATCTATATCATGCAGCTGTTTATATGTAGTTTGAATCCAGTAATTAATTGTATACCATTCATAATCAAGCTCATCTTCAGGTAATCCGAGTCTTTCTGGTCTATGCCCTGTTAATGCAATCTTCATAATTTATAATCACCTCTTAAATACGATAATGTATATTTTCTCCATCCTTTCTGTTAATCATAAGATAGTCAACTCCACATTTTTTTAATTCATCCATAAGAGTTTTTTCTTCTTCATCCTCTTCATCAAAATAATAATTAACAGAAATGTTTTCGGCCGCTACAATATTCGTTGCTTTAATCATGTCAAAATATGCATCACTTGGATTAAAATCTATATCAATTTTATTATTACCTTTATTATCATACATATAAATAGTTACTTCCTCACTGTCACAAAACATATCAAGTCCAACACCTTTTGATCTGACTGAATATCCATTTTTGAATTTAAGAATAAGATTATATTTTTTTGTTTCAGTATTAATGATATTTAAATCTTTAATAGCTTCAGAAAATGTTAAACCAGTATTAAGTTCTGTTGCAATAGCTCTTAAACAATCAAAATTTAGACTAACTTTATTTGAAAAAGAAACAACTGAATCAATTTCTTCATAATACTCTTCTTTAATTTTATCTTTTAAGTACTCTCTAATTTCAGCTGCGGACGGATAATCAAAACGAAAATGATAATGAAATCTACCAGGACGATTAATAAGATATTCGTTTAACTTATTTAAATCATTACATGTAATCACAAATAATTTCTTCCCAGATGAGAGTCCATCAAATAAAGATAATAAGCTAGTCTGAGGTGACGCTTCTCCATCCTTTGATCTCACTTCTCCAAATGTCTTATCAAATTCATCAAAAAGAACCATTACTTCCTGCTGAATGCTTTCAATATAAGATGCAATTCCCTGAATATATGTATCGACTATAATAACCGGTATATTATTTTTAATTACTTCGTTTGATAATAGTCTTGCAAATAATGATTTCCCAATTCCTTTGTTACCACTCAAAATAATTCCAAGGTTACGTTCCTGAGATCTGAACATATTCATTACCTTATTGATTTTACTAAGATGTACACCATAGATTTTTGACTCATTTACTTCCATCTCATTATATTTCTCAAGATAAAATCCTCTTCCTATAGAGTATCTTACAACATATGCTTGCGCAGGAAGTTGACTATAAACCTGCATAGAGTCATCAAAAATATCGTATGTATTATCTCCTACATTAATTGCCTTCATTTCTTTAACCTCCGTATTTACTTAACGTGCTATAAAATAATCTTCCATTTCTCTCTTAATTTTCTTCAACATATTTTGCATGTGTCAATGAAGCGCCTATCAATTCTTTATCTTCTAAATCACAAGTTATAATTACAGTAATAATTCTTTTCTTTATATAATCACCACACTGTAATACAATTCATCCCACGTTCTACTAGGTACTTAATCGCCATGTCACCATCAGGATATTTTAATATTTCTTCGATTGAAGGATCTCGCTTTATATATTTAGAAATAAGTTTCAATTTTAAATTATCTTTCCATTCAACAAGTGTAAAATTCTTAAAGTGACAACAATCATAAATACATAATTTCTTACCTTTTTTAGTATTTAATAGTTTAAAATTTTTATATTCATTTTTATTTGCTTCAAATAACTCTGATATATTATTCCAATCATACTCTTTTTCTAAATCAATAAATTCTATCTTATCGATAAACATTGGAGTAAAAGTTCTATAAACAAGATTATTATTTACAATAACAGAAATTTCCATTGAATATGAACGCAACATACTTTAATCCCCTCTATTTTCTTGAAAAATAATCTTCCAAGCTTTCATCTTCTTTTTTAGTTATATCTGGATATTCATCTTTTTCTAAAGTGATTTTTTTAATATCTCTCAAAACACCATAATTGATAAGAAAATCATTACAAATAATCCTATAATCAGGAATAAAAATTTTATATTGATCTTTAGATGTTTTAGTTATATAAAAATCATACACTTTTTGGCTAGAATCTTTCATCAATATGTTAATTGAATTTAACAAAATATCTTTATCTTCTAAAATATACAATGATCCAAAAAAACTTTTCGATTTATAAATCACTTCTTTATATTCTTCTATTTTCATTCCAATTTTCTCCCATAAAATGTTTCTTTTATCCAATTTAAGAAACTATCGTATATAGCCATAAAAAAGTGTAACATAAGCTCCAAAAACCGTCTTTTTTATCTTTAGACTTAAAATTATACACTGCACAAATTATCGAGCAAATTAACCCCAATATTTTAATTATAAGTAATAGCATATTTTACACCTCCAGTTTTAATCTATCTTACATAAAAGTCCTAATCCATCGTCTACAAAAATAGTCCGTCTATTTTTTATTAATCCACCACATACTTCCGCAAATTCATTTCTTTTATTTATAAAATATTCTCTGTTGGATTTTATGTATTCCATTGCTTCTTTACTTGATGAAAATTCTTTTCCAAACTCCCACCAGAAATGTCTTTCATTAGAAATATAGAACTGATCGGTATCTGGACAAAACGCAATAATATATGTTTTATACTTAGTTGAAAAATCTTCATTTATCTCTATATACATTTTTTACCTCAAATCACATACAAAAATTCAATTTGTACTGATATACAAACAACACTATCCAAATAACAGTTGCAACGAACCAACCATTTCTAGCATATTTATTATGTCTTTTATATGCCTCAACACAGGCAATTGGTCCAATAACATTGATGATAGATGTAAAAATATAAATAAACTTCATAAGCGTCACCATAATTCATAACCTTTTATATGATTTAGACAATTAATTCTAAATGGACTATCTACGACAACATTAGACTTTTCAAACCTTCTTAAAAAATTTTCAATATCTCTTGCTTCAGATCCTTTTAAGTCAACAAATTTTATATACTCAGGATGCCCATCAATACAGACAACTGCCCATGAATTCTTATCATGACAATCTACATCAACACCAATATTAGTAATTTGTTGATATAATGATTTCATTTCATTAACTTCATTTAATGTATTTTTACATTGCAATTTCATTGACTTAATACTACCAAACTCTTCTTTAAATACTTCTTCTCGAAGCCAATTTTTTATCTTACATTTTAACCAGCTCATAAATCTTATCCTTCATACTCGGTAAACAAGTCTCCAAGAGACATATTATTGTATTTAGCAAGATCCATAGCACATGCAACAACATTTTTTGGTAACGAAGCACCAATTCCATCGCATAAGTATTCCGTAAGCGATTTATATTCCTTGCATGGCTCTTCCTCATATTCATCAGGTAAATAATAATCATCGTCCCAACAAATTAAACGTTTTCCATTTACAATTGCTCTGGAAGTTGGCTTACCCAAAACACTTCCTGTACTTGATCTCCACCATGCGTCTTTACCAGCCAATTCAACAAATTCTTCTTCAGAATAGTCACAAATAATATCAAATATATTATCTGTCATAGCCCAAACTTCGTAATCAGCACCCTTGTAAGTTCTTTCAAACATACCACCATCACATGGATATTCTATTTTTCTAAAGAATTTTTCTAAATTGTCACCTAATATTTCTTTCATACTAATCACCACACTCTATGAAATGCAAAATTATCTTTTTCACTCTTAAGTTCAGTACACTCACTATATCTGATAATCTGTTTACAATTTGGGCAGTGAATAGTACATTGCTCTGGTTTTAGATCTATACATCTTGGTACACAGCCCTCATGCTCCTGAAAAATAAATTTGGTTCCACAATTTTTACATATACACCCATACTCTTTTTCTCCACCGTCTTTATAAAGATGATTGTTTTTTATCTGTATAATTTCCATTTTATTTACCTCGCATTTTTTTCAAATTATCAGCATATTCTACTAAATCATTAACCTTACTTCTTGGCACTCTTAAAATCACTTTTTCGTCAGCATCAATATTTTCAAAGAATTTATTAATTTCCTGTTATTCCTGTTTAAAATCAATGTTCACATTACTATATAAATTTTTTAAATACGATTCTAAGCGATAACCATCTTGCACTGCTTCATGAGCTTCTGTAGCGTACTCTTCTTCTGTGCACGTATCTTTATATACCGTAACACTTCCCATTGTTTCACTATGTTTACCATCTAATTCACCGCAATATATTTCGTCCGAAATATCATCTTTAATCTTTTCGTATGAAGATCTTTTTATCCAAAAACTATCATAGTATTCTTCTTCACTATAATAAGCCTCTGCATATACACTAATAAAAACTAAATCCATTTTTCTACCTCGCTCCATTAAAATATTTTACAATCTGACTTCCAACCCAGCGTCCCATTGGAACGGCAACAGCATTACCAATCTGTCTATAAGCATCACTATCACTTCCACAAAATTCAAACCAATCTGGAAAACCCTGTAGTCTTGCATACTCTCTGACTGTATATGGTCGGATTCTATTACCATCTTTAATTAATCTAGTTCCTCTATCTTTTGAATAGTGTGCTACACATGTTGGTGCAAGATCATCACATTCAGGATCAGAAACAATTGGTTTATCTCTATAATTACCATTGATACGATTTAATACATACTGTGGAATATTTACTTCACTGTCTTTTTGAATAATATCTTTCAAGCGTAAGGGAGTTTCGTCCGGATAATCCAGATTGATAAATGGCTTTTTGCTACCAATAAGAATTAATCTCTTACGTTCTTGTGGTAGCCACATATTTGCGTTTACAGGACATTCGATTCTTACATAATAATCTGGTAACTTAGTCAGTGCCTCCATAACCACTTTAAATTTAATCATTCCAGGAACATTCTCAACTACATACATTTCTGGTTGTGCCAATGCAATATGTCTAAAGAAATGAAGAAATAAATCATCACCGGTTCTTGCGCCATTAATATCTGCAGCAGTTGAATATTTTGTACATGGAAAAGTTCCAATATACACATCTGCATCTTGCTGATCAAGAACTGTAATTTTAGTAATATCAGCTTCGTTAACCTTGTGCTTAAAATTTTTTCTTAACGTATCACAACATTTCTTATCAATTTCGTATGATTCAAGAATATTGATCCCTGCTTCTTCAATTCCAAGATCCATTCCACCTGCACCACTAAAATAGCTTTTCGCTGTAATCTGCATTTTATTTTCCATCCTTTATTGTTTTATATTGCTTACTTCTAATTTTCCAGATCTTTTAATCCAGATAAAATCCAGATTTTATTGTTACTCTATTGAATGACTTGCATTCACAATCTTCTTATAAATACCTTCGTATAAGGCTCCATCATTACCATTGTACGTATATTCTGCTAAAACTGCTGCAGCACGAGTACCTACAACACATTTATAGTTCTGTAGAGTCTTGCACACACAAACAACAAATACGTCATCGACACCAATCTCCTGAATATCGTTTGGTCCTTTGTTGGCATAGCTGCTTCTGTTATACCATTCTACAAATTTGTTTTTACATACATTCTGAAAATGATCCATTGATTTAATTATCATACTTTTTTACCTCCTCTTAATCTTTATTTTGTAATATCATCCTCTGATCATAAATCTTGTTATCACGATTATTTTTTTCTTCATGATTTATCCCTTTCACTCAAATACTCATTTACCCTATTTAATCCAATTCCATAAATCTCTTCGTCTTTTTCTATGCAAATATAATTTCTACCTGTATTTATAGCTGCTATTGCAGTTGTGCAACTGCCAGCGCACGAATCTAATACAAGATCACCTGGATTTGTATATGTCTTGATAAGTTCTTCAATCAAAGCAACCGGCTTTTGTGTTGGGTGTAAAGCTGATTTCTGAACATCTTTTGAAAATTTCCAAACAGATCTTGGATAACGTTCTGTACTATCATAAGTTGTCAATCCATGTTCACCATAATCTGTTGTTTCTTTACATCCAACCTTATGTTCTGCTTTACTTACTTTTCTTACATGGCCTGTAGTTTTCTGAGGATTATATGTAGGCAATTTACTATAGAAAATACAAATATCTTCGTGTGATCGTAAAGGCATTCTTTTAGCATTTAAGAATCCAGTTGGTTGCGTCTTCTCCCAAATCAAGTTATATTTCCACATTTTACGATTACTCTGCATCAAATCTGCAGTAAACATACCATTTCCAAAAAGTATAATTATTCCATGATCTTTTATAATTCTTTTATACTGTTTCCATAAAAGCTCAAATGGAATTACTGTATCCCATTTATTTTGCGTAGTTTGACCATACGGAAGATCTGTGATGATTGCATCAATAGAGTTATTATCTATCTCTTTCATTTTTATCAAACAGTCATCGTTGTAAATTTTATTAATTTCTAGCATTACTTCTTCTGGAGTAAACCATGATTTTATCGCTGCAGCAAATCTCACTACTCCTTTATTTATTAATATTAATTAAGATCTTCTAAAACATCATTTAGTGTCTTATAGTTATGTTTTTTTAAATAATCAATAATTTCTTGTTTTGAGCCATATGCAAAATAATCTCTTATTCCATATTTAATTCCACACTCATCAACCAGAATTCCATTAACAATTTTTCGATTTGAACAATTAAAACAAATACTATCTTCTTTACTGTTTCTGTCGAGCTTCCTTATTCTTCTTTCAAAACATTTATTTTTCATAATTTATTCTCTTTCTCAACAATAGTTTCACATGCGTATTGTCCTTAATACTAATTCCAAAATCTTTCTCTATCATAGATTTTGTGTATGGAAGACAGTATTGTTCAATATATACAATTTCATAATCACCAGGAATCTTCTTTAATAATTCTTCTAAAGTAATTGGAAAATAATTCTCTTTTACTTCTCTATCCCAATTTTCCACATACTTATACTTCATAAGAAAATGTAAAAAATTCCTATTATCCATAAGAAGTCCCCATATTAATTGAAACTCTTTTATCTGTTTATTATCCGCTTTCTCAATCAATTTTAAATAATCTGCCCTATCAGTACGCCTATTAACATTCTTTGAAACACATAAATCACGAATCGAGATATACTCAAATCCAGATAAGAATACATTATTCCAGAATTCATAAATTTCATCTTCGTTACAATAGGAATATATTTCGTGAATTACGCTTGATAAATTAAGCAAAGAACTTTTACCATAGACATTACTTGGAAATGTATCAGTAAAACTAATATTTGAATTACTGGAAGATTTACTCTGTGCTATTCTAATCATCTCAGGATTATTATCATAACCAATATACCTTACATTAGGCATTACTTTATTCATCTCTCTGATTAGTGTTCCATCAGCACAGCCAAAATCTACAATATTTTTTACATCTGAAATTTTATTCATAAAGAATAGTTTATCTTCACATGATTTCGCCATCCTGGATGTATATGTATTAATATCTGATATTTGATTCATAAATTATGTTTATACCTCCTTCAAATATTTCTCATTACATTTACAAATAAACAATTTTTCAACAGCCGTGTCACCAACGATTCTATCATTTTTACCAGAAAGTGACATGTCCTTAATGCGCACCTAACTTTTATCCTTTCTGATTATTTACTTACATCAATTACTTCTAAAATACTCTTATACCATTTCAGGATTTTCTTTAAACATCTGCAAAAATTTCATTTCATCTTCTTTATTAGTACACCACAATTCTAGGTCTTCGCCATGATCACCGATCAGAGCGGAAACTGCTACGTACTGTGTCAATTTAGATTTGAGATTAAACTTATCTCCGTAAACGGATGTTAAAGTAACATTACCCTTACATTCATCTACTACTTTAAGAAATGTTTCTACATCTTTAATGTTTTTAATTTTCATTGTACTTATCTCTTTTCTCTATTCGATTTTCAAATAAAACGTGGATTTTCTGACAAGAATTTGCCAGATTAGAATTCTAACTTACTAATGATTTTTCATAAAACTTTAACTTTTATAAATAGCTACTGCGTCCAGCAGTTATCTTCAATCAAAAACATATTTTATGTATTACTGCATTGCCTCTTTCAGAATCTCTTCTGCATTCTCTTTCATGTAATTGGCAGTCTTAATGTACCCTTTGGTATTTGTCTCGTGTGTAAATCCTCTATATTTAACTCTAGCCGGACATACGCTAATAATATTTCCATCTTTATCCTGATCAATAACAATAGACCATCCAAACACCTGTAAAATTGTATTTGTCATCCATAACATTCCACTTTCCTGGAACTCTTTCCAACTTTTTTCTTTTACTACCGTTTTATCGCTCATTCTCAATTAACTCCTTTAATTTTTCAATATATTTTAATATACGATCTCTGTTCATGTTCTTTATAGTAATTCCATCAGGTACCATAGCAAAGTTTGCAATATTATTAAATGCGTTCGATATTGCATCAAAATATTTTAATACTATATCGATATCGATTTTATCAGGATCAAACTCAACAAAAATAAAATCACCTTTACCAGGATGTAATTTTCTAAGCCTAATTAATAATTTGTCCTCAACTTTTTTCTTCTGTCGTTTATTCATCTACTTTGTCTCCGTATTTAACAAATATACCAAAACTCAGACCTGTCAGAAGTCCAAAATCCCATTGAAGCCCAGGGTCTTTTACAAATATAGGTAGGAATGTAAATAATATCATAAATAAAAATGATAACAATATAACTGCAGCCTCTTTATTCTTCATCTTCGTAATCCCACTCTTCGAACTCACGAGTTCTTCTTTTTTCAATTACATAAGCTAACACTGTACATACATAAGTAATAGTTGTAAGTATAATATTTAATTTAGTTCTATTTTTCATTTATTTTTTCCTCCAATACTTTAATTGCCAATTTCAGTGCATTAATATTCAATTGCTCTTTACCATCTAAGTACTCAGGTTTTTCTTTTAATTTATTCCCTGTTTTTACAATTTCATAAACCTGATCAATATTATCTTTGGTCCATAAATCACTATCACACCATCTGTAATCACATCCATCCACTTTAATAGTTTTACATTCTTCACAGTTAGAACAATGATATGCCATATCTAAAAATTTATTTAAAAATTCATGAGCTGTCATTTCTCTATCTGGATTCAATAAATCTCTAGCAGTATCTGTAGCATTTGCGCCAATCCAATTAATGCCATTATATTTAAAAGTTAATACAATAGGTCCATCATGTTCAATTAATGGATTATATGCAGTCGCTAAATCCCCATCGTACCATCTAATTCCTTGTTTTTCTGCCTCTTTTAAAATAGCAGCAGCCTCATCTTTTGTTGTACACAATACATTCTTCTCTTTTAAATCAATCATATTTTCCACCTCTTCACTTTTAATAGGACAATACAATAAATTATCTCCTGGACGAAGATATTGAAAATACTTATTAGTCAATATAATCATCATCCAATCTATTAGGATTCATATTACATTTAGGACATCGGCAAACATGTTCGCCATCATCGTCAATATAATAATCATCTCCATAAATGCGACACTCTTCGCAATAATCTAAAGCGTCTTGATATTCATCATATTCTTCAAAATCATAATCGTAGTCTTCATCTATATCGTATTCTTCAGTATTATTTTCTTCTAATTCACTCATAAATTCTTTAGTCCTTTTATTTTTTTAGCAAAGTTCTTTTTGGTGCAAACTTAATAATTTCGTCTGCTAAAATTTGGCAACATTGAGTTCCATTACAAGATGAAACAGTATAATATCCTGGTATAAAACTATCTGAAATTCTATATACTATATTGCACACTGTATTATAATTTTCTTTATACCAATTTAATTCTTTTTTCAGTTTTTCTAGTTCAGTCATAATATTCCTCCATAAAACAGTGTTTTTACAGTTATAAAATTTCGTCTACAATTTCATATTCAATTGCCTTATCTGACGAAATAAAGAAATCAATTTTCTTTTCTTTAATGTTCCTAAGATCATCTTTTGTTAATTTTGTTTTGCTTAAAACATAATCTTCAATCATCTTATTTTGTCTACTAACCTCTTCCATATCTTCAACAAGGTCCTGAAATTTTCCTCCAAAAGCATGACTTAGCTGATGGTACATAAATGTGGAATGTTTATAACAATATCTTTTATGTCCAGTAAGAAATATTTGAAACGCCGCACTCATAGCATAACCGGTACAATATGTATAAATTGGTGTTTTACTATTTTGGATAACATCAATTAAGCCCCACATATCATATACACTTCCGCCATAAGAATTTATATAAAGTTTAATAGGGTCTCTTTTATAATCCTTTTCCTTTTTATCTTTCTCATCATCATCTAGTATCTGATGTAAAAGATTCCAAGTTAGTTTTCCTATAGAATCGTTGTCTATATCATCTCCTAAAAAGAAAATTTTTTTATTAGTATTTGAAAACGTACTATCCTTTGACATTAGTTTCTCCTTGAAATATATGGTAAATGTGTGGTGCAATACCTGTTAAGGTGTTTGGGCATCTAATACATACCCAAGGGACTGGCAGAATCTAAAATCACCTATTGAAACCGCCAGGTGTTAAGGGCGGATCAGCTCCTGCGTAAAATATTAGCTAGTAACTTGTCAATTTGCTATGTTTGAAAGGAGTTGCCTATGTTAAAGGAATTATTTAACAGCTGGAGCTTAGTCTTCAGTTTTATAGGTATAGTATTTGGTATTATCGCCAAACTACTATAATATAGGTGATTTCGCCAGCTGCGGCATCATACCACACAATTTACTTCTTCATTTATCTATTATTTTGTTCTGATAAAAGTCTGATTTTGTAGGTCTACAATATACTCTTCTACTTTTATTGTTCCATCTAGTTGCTTAATATTATCCTTTACATGGATAAGATTATTATCTTTTTCATCAATTTCGAATTTAGGTACAAATAAATATAACCCAGTAATTTTATATTCCTTAAAATCTTTATAAATTAGTGTATAGCTTTTAGATTTATCGTGTTCTTCATACGGTATAAACAATGTTTTATCGAAGATTGATTTGAATGTGATTTCTCCAAGTTTACTATTTTTCATAACTCGTTGAATATCATTTATATCATCACGACAGTGGTCGAACCATTTTGGACCATAAGGAGTAAACTTAGAAGTTTTTTCCTCAATAGTATTAATTCTTTTTATTAATTCTTCATATTTCTTCTTACTAATCCACATTATTCTCTTTCTCCTTATAAAACATTTTTCTCAAAGTAACAATATCTCTTGGTAACTCATCAGCTTTGCCATTTTCGAACTGTTTTTTACACCATGCATAAAACTCATTCGCTACAGGTGTAGTCAACAATGATGTCCTGCTTGTATGACCTTTCTTCAAAGTCTCATGAGCAATACCACGCATAAATTTCCAGAAGTTATAATATGTAAGTTTAAGCTTAACCATATATCCATTAGCATCTTCGATTACAAATCCTTCGATCTTATCACCTCTGTATTCATAATCTTCTTCTAAAACTTCAAAATACCAATCATAAAATTCCTGCCATGTAGATAACTCATAAGCTTGTTTCTTAATAGTTAATCCAAGCTCACGACCTACATGAGCCATGTCTTCATAATCATATTTCTCAAAATCCAAAGTATTATAAATAATGTCAAGTAGCACTAATTTACTTTCTGGATATTCAATAATATGAGGATCGTTTTTCATATCGCAGCATTCAAACACAAAAGTCACATCATGCTCTTTAAGATAAATTTTCATATCATCAAGCTTGTCTTTTGGAATTTTCTCATAAATCATACTTCTCAAATATTCTGCAAATGGTCCTTCAGGATCAGACTTACTTGTGATAAATAAATCGTCCGTATATTTATTCCAAGAAACAAGTCCAAGAAATCCATTTTCTTTTACATAACAAGCTACTGGGAATTTCAAAGTATGCTGCAATACATCCATCTGTGTTTCTTCTCGTTCATTGACATTGAAAAACTTCTCATATCCACGACAGAATACTTTACATTCTTCTGTATCAATATATAATCCTCTTGCTTTTGTAGTCTGCTCATTCCATTTCTTTTCATAGAAAGCTGCAGGTGTGAAATTAAATGAAGAAATATTTCCAAACTGTTTTTCAGAAATGTATGAGTTATGACGTAAATCAACAAGAACATCAGCTACACTACTACTCAATTTTTTCGCTGCTCTTACCGGCTCTCTGAATACATCATTTTTGATCTTATAGGTTGTATTTCCACCAGGAACAATATCAACACATCTTAGATATCCGCCAAATTCAACCTGCCCTTCAAGATCGTATACTCTTGGATTAACATTAATATCAAATCCTTTAGTATTTCTATGACCAAAAATCTGATAAGTATGATCATCGGTAGTGGTGAAAAATGTATCAGCAACTTGCTCTACATCGTTATATCTACCGACTCCATGAATCATCTGATCAGTTGCTACAAAAGTAAGATTTTGTGGGATTGTACTCAGACCACCGTGAGTAACAAGATATGTATTTCCATGATATGTATAATAGGCACACTGAGCAAATTTTCTACACAGCTGCCGCAGATCTTTCTTACTGAAACCGGCTTTATCTAATGCAGGTTTTGTAAATAATTCAAATTCTTTTGAGAATGACTTCTTATCTTCACTATATTTCCTTAGATGAATTTCGTGATTGCCCTCAAGCAAAAGTACGTTTGGTTTGTCCTTAATGCTTAAGAGAAACTGAACCACTTCCGCATTTTCAATTCCTCTATCAATATAGTCTCCGCAAAATATAAAGAAGTGATCGTCCTTGATTCCGCTAATTGCGTTCAAATATTTCTGTAAAGCTGTATTACAACCATGTATATCTCCTACGTGATGAATCACTTTATATTCGGACAAATCAATCTTTTTCATAAACACTTTATCAAGTTCTTCCGGTTTAATTACTGTAATACCGGACGGAATTCTCTGTGTCTTAAACTTACTATACATCTTATCAATAATAGCTTCAGGTACCTGTTTCATTGCAGCACGAAGACTATTTCTTTTCTTGCATTCTTCAATTGGAACATCTGTAAAATCAACAAGAAAAATTCTGTATCTATATTCCTGACATAATTTCTTATATTTATTCATTTCAGAAGTCTTGGAATTAGTTGCATCTATAACTGTGAATTCTCCACGCTGCATTCTAACCACTAGTAGAGTAAATAATGTTTTCCAAACAGTACCATCATTGCTCTGTGTAATTTCTGTATTACCATTTACAGATAATACCGGACTCTGGCAAAGTAACCTAATATCATCTGCACATAACGTATATGGTTTTAAACCATTCTTTTCAATATAGGTGCTCTTTCCAACTCCAGGAGCGCCACGAAATAATAATAAAGTTCTCATCCTATCTTACCATCGTAAGAGCTGCGCGCATTTTACGAACTTATCCTTTCTTAATTAATTTTTCCATCCATTTTAGCTTTAAGTATTGCTTTCAGATATTCCTGTGGATTATCTTTAGCAGCCTGAAACCCAGTTTTTTGTCTTTGAATATCATCTGCTACCACTTTGTACTTGGGTGAATTTCTAACTTCTTTTCTATATTCTGCTACTTCCTCTCTAGTGATAACTTCTTTATCAACTAAAATTCTAAGCAATACCTGTACATCAACTGCAACATTTAAAATCGTTTCCTGTACCTGTAGATCCTGTAAAGCTTCTTCTGGTTTATAATATTTTTCACTACTTACTGGCATCTTTAATCACCACCTAACACAATTTTCCTATATTCATCTGGTGTAATTTCACCTTTTCGTAACTTAATTTCTAAATCCAATCTATTACTTCTTGGATTTAGTCCATTAAGCTCAGATAAATAACAACGGATCTTATCAATTGCATATTCATTATTTATATGTTGTTTACTCTGATCAACCAACGTCTCTCCAATACATGACCATGTATGATCATACTCTCTGGGTAAATAAATCAAATCATCTCTGGTTAAGCTCTTCTAAATTCTTTTTAATGTATTCCGGAAAATCTTTCATAATAATTCACCTGTTACTTTCATAATATAATTTTTCTGATTTAATAACGGACACCAATTAGGAATTTTAGTATAATCTGGAATAATGCTTATATTATAATCTCCAGTAAATTTACTTTTTGCGGCACAGGCATATATATCCATGTGGTCCAAACTTCCAAAATATACTTTCATTATAATATCACTCTCCAACGAATACTAAATCATTAATGTAGCACCGATCTTCGCCTTTAAAGATAGGAATATTTTTATCTACCACCCACTTGGTTTGTGTAATATCATCTTGAACAAATTCTTTTTTTACACAGCAGCTTCCACGCTTTTTATAAGTTATAAGATCGTTCCAGTTGATATCTTTTTCAGTTAATAACATATTTTGAATATCATTACATGATTTATTCTGTAATTCTTTATGTGAAAAATTTGCTTGTCCAACCATTTGAATAGAATTGCGTGTGGCATCGAGTTGTCGCTAATAGAAATAATTTGTTACTTCTTCTTTCGGAATATTGAAGCATCTTGAATCAAGCATTGCTTTGTTACACTTAGAATAGTATTTATCATAATATTCGTCTTCTAATTTATCAAACATAGGCTCTGCTTCTTCAGAACTAATTTCTTTATTAGTAATTTTTTCATTAATTTTTGCCCATTCTTCCTGGAAATTAAATTCTACATTATCATAAAAGAATTTGTTAAAAGCTAAAGTTGCCATACTTGCTGATATAGAACAAAGTTTCTGTACTTCATAATCAAACCAAGCTGCAGTATCTAATTTTTTATAATCAATAAGTAGTAAAGATATTTCGTCAGACTGAGTATATCCAAGCACACAACCCTCTATATTTTCACATAAATATTTCATTGTATCCTGCATTGTTTTAACTAAAATATCATCAAAAGGTTTATTAAATGATCGACAAAATGTGTGAAATGCCCTACCATCAATTCTCAATACAACCGGACATCTTCGCATTAATTTTGTCTTTGAAATCTGCTCATAATATTCTTTCATTCTTTTACCAAGATCATCATTTATTGGCATATTATTTCTCCCTTCTTACATAGGATATACATAATGTTTCTTATCCATTGCTTCCAAATCTTCATCACTTTCATTTCCATAAATCACTTCACTATATGTACCAGAGTATGGAACAACCCACTGAAGACATATAACACAATTGTCTTTTTGTGCAATATCCCTGGACGCAATATAATCAAACAAATCTGGTTTCTTATCACACAAAAAATTTCTAATTTCTTTCATAATTTATTTCCATCCATTCACACACAATATATTGTGTTTATTGTTACTAAGAACGCAATATATTGTTCCTATTTTCACAATAAAATATCGTTTTTATTATATTACCAACAACCTTGCTGCACACACTCATAAACACAATCTGCAATCGGCTGCGAAATTTCATCTTTTAAAATCTCATTAAGACCATCAAGCAAAATATCCAAATCATAAGCTGTGCTATATGATTGAAGTTTTCTAATCTCATCTAAAAACATATTTCTTTGATCCATTAAATATCCTATTATTTTATAATCATCGTTTTCGTCATCAAAATGCACTATTTCTTTTTCAGTCATTTTTATCCATTTTTGTAGTCTTTCTATTTCTGCATCAGCATCTATTAATCTCATATCTCGTCCCTCATATTCCACTTCTCAATAGCCAAATCTTTTGCTTTACTAATTTCTTCTGCTTGATCATCATAATGGATCTCTTTTGAAATTGTACTTCCTTTTGCGCGACAGCAATTGCACATTACATAAAAACTCATTCTTACAATTTTCTTCCACGGATCTTTAAATTTTGTTTTGTGACCAACTTTTAGTTTTTCACTCCCCACAAAAGGGACATTTTAACAATTCCATTTACTCACCAACCTCCTCATCTTTACCATCCATTTCACAGAATCCAATATGTTCATAAACAGTAAATGATAATCCAGCATTACTATATTTCATTTTTGCCATTTTTCGTTTATCATTAAGCTTACATTTACCTTTAATAGTATCTAAATACTGACAATCCCCTTTGCAGTACATTACTCGATCATCATCCTTTCACCAATAAATTTCTTCATCTGTTTATTAATGTTCGCCGGATAACTTTCTACCACATTATTCGGATCAATAAAAATCTCTTTAATGTTATAGTCATCATCCAAAAAGATGCTTCCGACCGTTCCACCAGGAACTCTAATATAATATGTTGCAGGTTCTTCGTCATCAAACAATATTAAGTCGTTTATTACAATATAATGAAGCCGTTCATCTAATCCAGCTACTTGATCTAAAAACCACGTAATTTCGCAGACCCATGCTTTGCGCACTTCACCCTGTATTTTTCTTCTCTTTAACTTCATATGTCACTCTCCATCATAAACCTGTAATGTTCCATCTGCATTATAAAGTGGTGTGATACCTGATGTATAATTACCATTCATTATAAAATATTTTACTTTTGTGTCATTATCATAAACAATTTTAAAAGTTAATATGCCATCGTTCCACTTCGCCAGTTCAGTAAAATATCCGTTGCCAAAATTTCCTTTTTCAGGTATATTCGTTGCTTCCTGATATGTTGTTCCACATCCAATCGCAGATACACAAATTAATCCAGCTGCAATCGTAGCTAAAATTTTCTTCTTCATTTAACACCCATTACTTTCTTATACAATTCAACTTCTTCATTTGTTGCAATATGTAACCAATCTAACAAAGTTTCTTGACACCACGCATCTTTATATCCTGATACCATAACGATAAACGAATTATCATCGCTTTCCTGAGTAATACTTTGGTAACATGCAATAGTACCAACTCTACCAAGTAAGGTTTCTGGTTTGCTTAAATCAACATCTTTATAATTTGTAATTACAAATGTTCCTGTATCAACAGGAAAATTTACAGTAAACGCCATAAAATCACTCCAATCAAATTTTGCTTTTATTCTTTTTTTTAAACTCCAATAAATCTTCTTTCGTTTCAAATAAATAATCAAAAAATCGTCCAGCAGGTCTTCCATTATCATAATTTAACTCGGCCCATAATTTTGATCCAGTAATATAAATTTTTTCAATAGTACCAAATACAGGTCTTTCTGGCCATCGCTCCCAAAACCAAACTTTATCGCCAACTTTAAAATTTTTACTATCCATAATCAATGTCCTTTAAATTTTTACATCAAAAATTTCTTTTGCTCTTTCTTTAATAGCAATCTTCTTATCATTTAAATCTGCTACTGGCATGAATTCACAGTCTTCAATTACAGAATACATAAGTTCAACCAGCTCTTTCGCATCATGAATATTATCTTTTATGCGTTTTACATTTGCTTTCTCTTCTTTTTCAATCCAAGCAATAAGTTCAAGATCGTCATGAAATATTTGAGAAATAGGCATTTTAGTTTCCATATGTCCATTTCTAATAAGTGCAAAAGGAATTTCATCTAAAATAAATATTTCTTTTATAATTCCCTTAGACATAAAATCGTGTTTTCTAATATAAAACCAAACAGTATCTTCAACCAAAAAATTTTTATCGCTCATAGTTTTCCTCCAAATCCCATATACCAATATTTTCTTCTCTGTATTCTTTAAATTCCGTCCCAAACCGTCCATATACCTTACCATCATCTTCTTTATATCTAATAAACTCTGCATAATCAGTAAGCAGTTTTGGACAATTATTCACGACCCATTCTCGTGTAGCAGTAATACAATAATTTGAAGACATATCAATTAATTCTCTAACTACACATAATCTGCTTTTCTTTACCCAAGTCTCATCATCAAATTTGATTTGTAAATCATTTTTCATCCATAATCTAAACGGTTCATCGTCTGGATAGAATATTCCAGGAATCCAATTATTTAGTTCAAAATATATAATCTTATCCATCTTATTCCTCAATACAACATTCAATATCCGGAAACTCTTCCGATTCCCATTCTGCTCCGCAAGTTTCACATTTAAAACTTAATGAATTCCACCATTTCTCTCCTTGAAAAATATGTTTATACCAAGGCTTTTGAAATCCTAATCTTCGATGGCGAATACCATAAAATTGTCTTATGCCGGATAATTTTTTATGTTCTTTTATCGCATCTAGTTCATCTTTAACTGTACAAAGTCTATTCTCTCCACAGCATGGACACACACTATTTCTTTTTATAATTGTATCCATCATTATTTTATTTGGATCACATTTATCTGGAAATTTAGTTATTCTCATCATTATCATCCTCTTCATTATCTAAACCAATTAGCCAACAGAATTGATTTAATCCACCAATGTAAGCATTAACTGCGTCACCGTTCTCATGAATCTCATCCAGATATCCTCTGGCGATCACTCCGGCGTTAAAATAATATTCCGGTGTATGTTCTTTACTTTGGATTCTGTTTTCCAACTCTTTTATATCAGCCGACAAATCAATATCCTTTCGACTATAAATCAGCTTATCAAAGCGTTGGCACATAATTTTATAACTGATATCTGTACAGCCCATTTTTACCCCCATATTTTGTAATTTAACCATATGTATATACACTTCCGTAAAACATATCTTTTATCGTACTTGTACTTCATACACAGTAAACTTTGTTTTACTTATAGCTTCTTTTAAAGCATTTTCTATTTTTTCATAATCTTCCTTATTGACAATATGATTTGTAAGCCATTCCAATGATACTGTATCTTCAATTGTTATAGAGCCATCATTGTTTGCAACAATTCGTCTATTAGGATCTTCATAACAAATTTTCACCGGCTTATCTTGACCTTTAGGAAAAATAAACACTGTGTCATTTTCTGTGTAAACATATACATTCTTATCATTAAAAATATCCATCAATAACCCTCTTCAAACGCCCAATTACTACAAACCCAAGTTTCACCATTTAGTTCATATCTCCAAGCTCCTGTGAACCTCGGATGTGGTTCTGCCATTACAATTTTTCCACGACACTGTATTGCAATACCAGGACAATTTTTAATTCTCTTTTTTCCAACTTCTTTACAAAATGCCATGTAATCATCTACTGCTTTATGAAATTCGAATTCAATATCACTGCTATGCTCGGCTTGTCTCCTTTACACTATTATGTGTTTCACCATCTGATTTATAAATATTCCATCCTAAAAATAACTTCTCAAACTTATCTTCATCCATTCTAAATTCATTACAATGCGTAAGAGCAATGGATTTTTTACACTCAAAATCTCCCACATCTGCTGTAATTCTCCGATATAGTTCATCCAAATCCAGTTTTCCATACCTCAAAGTATCCTGATGAGGATTAGGTACATTTGTATTATCGTGCATTTCAGAATTAATTTCGTTTTTATCGCACTCAGTTGGAAACGGACCGGCACCATGCCTAGTTAAATATGTACGTGTCACATAACATACTTCTATATTCAATTCATCATACCAATCAATTCTTTCAATAATTTCTTTGGGATTTTTCAGACCTGTATTAGATGGCGTAAGATATGGGAAATATTTTAGATTATTCTGATCGAGTAGTAATCCTTGAGCGGCTTCAAAAATAATATGATCAAACATATTTAGAAAGCTTTCATCTCTAATTGATTTAATGTGTTCATTCATAAAATCCAAATCTTCTATAAAATGATCATTTATTCCTGGATCATTAAATATTCTTTTCCAATCGTCCGATAGTAGAATTTTATCTCGTTCAAATTTTTCAAGATAATAGTTCTTTATTTTATCAAAATCGGTTATACCATTTTTATATCTCTTAATGGTTTCAAAAATTCCAAATCCACAACTGCCATGCTTTTGTTTTCCACGACTCTCTTCGATGACCTGGTTTGCCATCATATCATACGGAGTCGAAACCATACAATCATTATGAACGTAAATATTAGGAACAACCTTATTGTTTATCAGTTCTTTATATTCTTGAGCAAAAATAAGTGGATTTACAATAAATTCTTTTGGTAAATATGTAGCAGCACCATTAAAAGTTCCAGAACCAAAATGATGAAAGACATGTCTGATTCCGTCCGGTGTTACCACAGTATGTCCTCTTTGACTTCCACCATTAGAACATACTACAATACTATTAGGTTTCTGTGAAAAGTAATCAGTCATTAGTCCTTTTCCTTCGTCTCCCCAGTTTGCTCCAGCCACAATCTTAATGTCTTTCATCGTTTTTATCTCCTATTCTATTTTACCAAACAATTTCACCATTCTCATTTGTACTTACCTGAGTAGGTGTTGTCGCAGGTGTTATAATTGTATTAACATCGTTCTCAGCTGCATCAACAATAATATTTACAATAGTCTCTGCAATATTATCTAAAGTCGCTTCTTTGAAATGATTTTCTTCAATAATAGACTTAAAGGATTTTTCAATACCTTCTTTGTCATAGTTACTACCATGATTTACATGAATATGATAAATGTCGAATTTCTTAGAAGCTTCTTCAAATAGCTCTGGAGTTTCCACATCTTTTTCTAAATTATCTCCAAGTGTTGCAATTAAACCAGAACATCTACTTCGGATTGGAAGATAAGGATTCAATCTCTCGTCACCGATTGTAATAATAATTCCTCGTTTACCACGATTCCAGCAATCAAGTTTAGTGTGATGAGTTCCAAAATACCATGCAGCACTATATGACTCAAATCCATTTCCACCACCGCCAAATTCAAAGTAAATTTTATCAAGTTGCTCTGCAATCCTTATATCTGATTCAAATTGAGATGCTTGAATTGGATTATAATCATATGATAAATCTCCAATACCCATAATCATAAATTCAACATCTGCAATTTTTTCATAAAGTTTTGTCATAATTCCATTAAGTTTTTTTGCTACCTCAACTGCAGCTTGCCCCATAGATCCAGTTACATCAAGTGCAATCACAACTGGTAATGTATTTGGATGATCTTCTGAATCGCAACATTCTCTAATAACATTGTTTGGATCAAGTACTGGATCAAGAGATCTTGCCTTAAACATTTCCTGATTAGAAACACTTGAAGTAACAAACCCTAATGAATCTGTCGCTAATCCCTTTGATGTTGAATATCTTATAAAACTATTTGTATCCCATTCTCCCCATCCCATAATTATTCTTCCTCCTCTGTATCTACTTCATTAAATTCATTAGTATCGTCTACTTCATCAAAATCAAACATACCATCAAACATATCACCCATATTACCGCCCATCATCATAAACGGAAGCATTGAGTTTATATTGTTCGCTGTTCCGGTAGAACCATTTCCATTCATCATCTGAGATAGCATCATATATTTGAAAATATTGTTCATTCCGTTTTTTCCCTTAGTAATATTACTTCCAAGTAAAGAAACAATCTTTCCATAAAAATATGTATTTCCCATGAATACGTGTCGCTCTGGAATAATATTCTCTACAGTAGAATCTTCATAATTGATTGCAGTAATCATATTCTTCTCTACTTTAATAACACATTTAGGCTTTCCATTTGCAAATATAATATCACCTGCACTAACTTTGTTTGTTGGAATAATAAAGAAGAAATCCTGTCCAATATCAAATGCAAAATTGTCACAATTTGTAAGTCTACCAGTCTTCACATTATAACTTTTATAACCATTAGATGTTTTTACTGCAATACCGCCACTCATAGAAAGTCTGCACATTCCGTTACCTACTTTACCAAACATACCGTTTAAAAAATTGTTCATCATAATTATCTTTTCTCCTTTTTTTATTTATATATCTTTTATAATGCTTTTCAGCTATTATTTACTTCCAATTTCTTTTTCATATTCTTCTTTTAATTTCTGTAAATCGTTTTCTTTATTTTTTATATAAACTTTCGATTTGCGAATTGCATCTTCAAAATATCTAACCTTATATAAATACTTTATTTTTTAGCAATTCGTAATTCTTCATTCATCAACTCAATGTTTTCTTTTGTAACTTTTCCATTGCCCATATTAATTAATTTATTTAAATATTCTTCAGCAATTTTACAAGCAATGCTATAATTTCTTTCTCCAATAAAAATATTGAAGTAGACACGCCGTCCTTCTCTATAAGCACCTACTGAATCATGGAATTCAAAATTTTTAGTATAACAATTACAATAATTAAATTCTGATTCATTCTCTAAGTGTTTTATCATGACATAAGACTTTTCATCCATTGATAAATTAAAAGAAACAATATATCTATAAATAAACTCAGTTTCATTATAATCAATGTCTTTTTTTAACTTTTCAGCTACTATAATCTCATATCCAGGATGCGTTGCACAAAATTTATATGCTTCATCCAAATCTTCTGTATAATTAATCGTTCTATAATCACGATGTTTAAGCCAATATAACATTTTCTTATCCTCCATTAATATGTAATAAAAGTCCCCTCCGGTATATAAAATTCATACCAAGTATCATGTGTAAACTTATTTGCAGTTTGACCAAATAATAGATCACAATTTTTATTTGCTTTATAACTATGAGTAATTAACACCGGTTCATAATTTCCTTCTACTATATTTACGTCTGCACTAATTGGGATTTCTTTATACTCAAGATATTTTCCGTTCTGTTCTACATATCTATATGTACTTCCACCATTCCACTTAAATGAATATTTAACGTAAACTGGATTATCCTTATTGTCTATAAACGACACAATAGATTCTTCTTTTGTAATCATTTCTTGATTAGCAGTTCCAGAAAAGACAGAATTTCCTATAATCATAAAAATAGAAATACCTATAATAAATAATACAAAATAGCTAAAGCTAAATACTACAATTCGATCTGATATTTCTGTTTCATTTAAGCAAAACCTAAATGATACTGTAAAAATAATTGTTAATATAATAGCAAGTAACATTTTTTCTCCTTTTTATGAATTTTCTCAAAATTCCATTTTCGCAATCCCTTTAAAAATAAGGGATTCACGAGGGTCATTTTCCCCATAAAACTGTTGTTTTATAGCGGACTATAATCATATCTGTCTACAAATAAAGATGGATATTGAATTTCCATATTTCTTATATTATGATTTATTGCTTCTAAATTTTTCTTATAATATTCAATATTGCTTTTTAATCTATAAGTTACGTCAAATTTAAATTCTTTATAATTATCTAATACATCTACTTCTTCATATTCGACCGCAATAGTTTCCCCATTACACAAAAGATTTTTTTCTTTCTTTATACAAATAAGATTATGATTAAACCTCCATCCATCCCTTTCTTTATAAGAACAAAAATCATACTGAACTTGATTGTTGTGCATTGAAAAAGAAAAACTCCAATAATATTTTTGATAAAAATCAATATTTTCTATAAATTCTTTATATGATATATTCCTTCCACAATGACAATCAATTTTAATAGCAGTATTTATATCTTCTATTAATTTTTCTTTCTCTATATTTAATTTTTTATAATTAGATAATACAATTACATCATTTATATAATAATGATTGTTTGTTTCTGCGACTAATCCATATGTAGACTGAATGCTGCCATTAAAATAAACCACACCGCGTATATATTCATCTTCACAAACCAACTTAATATCAGTTACATAATCTTTTTTGTCTTCGTCATAATATTCTAACTTACATTTAACTGTTTTATTTTCACACCAAAATTCAACATGACATAACGTATTTCCATTTTCATTTTGAACAGTTGATGTAAATTTCACATTTGAATCACAATTTAAATATTGGTAGAAATTAATCATTTCTTCATAGGAATATCTTCGTTCCACTCTTATTTTTTTCATTACAAAGTTTTCTTTTTTTATATCTTTTAGAAATCTTATTTCTCTTCTTAAGTTATACATTTTGTCTATAAGAAGATTAATTTCGTTTGTTAATGTTTCCTTTCCACCGTTTATAATTCGCATTGTTCTATCATAGTCTGTTTCTATCTGATCTTCATAAAACTTATATTCAGTATCCCTTTTGTTAGATAATTTTTCTTTGTTGTATTTTTCCCATTTTGGCTCCACAAATTCTAATCCGGACCATTCTGAAGTTTTTGCTTTGTTGTATTTTGGCTTGTATCTTCTAATTAATTCACTTTCTACAACATCTGACATAATTCTATTAGCTAGTTCACAATAAAAAATGTCTGAATTATTTATTTCATCCCAACCTTCTTCTGGAATATTATCACCAGGTTTTCCATGTCGATTTAACCTAGAAGTAAGATCAGTATCATTTTTACCAATATAAATAATTTCATTATCATAGACATATTTATAAACATAATTTCCCATTTTAATAAACACCTTTCCTTACTCCAACCAGTCTTATCCATTCATCATCCTTAAGCTTCTCTGGATACAGCATCTCGAAGTGTTTACGCAGAATGGACTGTTGAGTATTTTTCTCTTCTGAGTCTATAATGATCATCTCCTTTTTTATGCAGCTTTTAATTCTTGTTTCTTATTTTTTACTTCTAACTTCTTTTCTTCCTGATCCATATTTTCAGCTTCATATGTAAGTCTGTCGTACTCTCTCCAAACTAATCCACGTCTGGTACGAATAATTTTTACTCTATCTGATTTATTTTCTTTAAGCTTTTCATATTCTTTTTGCGTAAGCGTTATAGATGGTCCATCTGCATCAGATTCTTTATATGTAAATCTAATTTGATATTTTGCAAAACTCTTTTGATAATCAGTCATATTAGAAATTGTTTTTCTTTTTTTCAACTCTCTGTTGAAATCAATTTTTTTATTATTTATCTCATTAATATCAATTATCGGATTAGGAATTTTTCCGCCTACAATCTGTATTGTAGAAACTTCTGCAATTTTCCCTTTATGTTTACCTTCTTTTATGTATATTAAATCTCCTGGTTTTACGCAATATGAATGACACTCAAATTGTATTTTACCTTTAGATACTTTCTCTTTTCTAAAGACTCTTTCATTATCAATATGTTCTTTGTTTGTAGAACGTTTTGATTTAGTACTATGCCTAATTACTTTTAAATCATTTCCACTTTTCTTTTTACCATCTCTTGAATCTATATATTTAGCATCTGCAAAATTTTCCATTTTTCTATCATTACAACGTTTTTGTTCGACAATAAATACTTTTTTAGATAAAGTTGTATTCTTAAATTCTTTTACACAAACTGCATCATTATAATGAAATTTTCTCAAACCTGCTTCTTTTCTATTAATTTTTGTGTTATAACCATATTCAGCTTCAATATCAAGCTCTGGATATTTTTCAGTAAGTCTGTTTAATAATTCCCATCTAACAATATTCATATATGTAGAATCTTTAAATGTATTTTCTTGTAAAGCTTGTTCTAATAATTCTTTAAAATATTTGTTGTTATTATTATTCGAATGTATTTTCTGATGACATCCTTGACATACGCAAATTAAATTTCCTGGATTATTAGTACCACCCCAGGATCTTGGTATTTTATGGTGCACTTCTATTCTTTTTGGTTTCTCTTTTAGTGTACCATCTTTTTTCTTTTTCTTATTGCAAAAGTAACAAGAATAATTATCTCTGGCTCTTACATAAGATACAACATTCTCATATCCTTTCATTTCACCATTTTGATAATCTTTTCCATTTAAAATAGTTCCGTCCTTTAAATATGCATCCATTGCAGCAATGTCAAAATTTGCCACCTCTACAATAACTTTATCGATTGGAACCCATTGTTTTAATTGCTCAATGATTCTGATATGCGTTTCCATTTTATGTACAATAGACGGTGCAAACCATCCATCTTCATTTCCATTTTTATAAGTAGGATTATGTACTGTTTTATAATCAATGTTCTTATTTTTTCTATAACGTAAACGATTTCTTCTGGAACTACGCATTGATTTTCTTTCTAGTAATCTGTTACTCATTCCGTTTAACATTTTAACTTGACCTGCAATATATTCATGATCATTATCGCTTACGGAAAATCCGATATTTAAATATCCACTATCTACTTTTAATTCAAATATATCTCTATTTTCTAAATCCGAATTATAATCATCAGTTCTTTTGATAACTAATGGCTCGTGATTTATAATTTCTGCTTTATGTTCTCTTAATAAATAACCTGCTTTACCATTTTTTATTGGTATGCATGGTTTATTATTTTTATCCACAATTAATACAAAATCCATATAATTCATATTTTTATTTCCTTTATAATATAATCTCAATTTAAAATTGGTCATGCTCTTCGACAATGTTATAAAAAGTTACATGTTTGTATCACTTACACCAATCATGTTCAGCACAGTGTATGTTTAGGTACAAACGATATAATTACAGCTAGAGCGACACCATAACATATTATCTTTTTATAACGTAGATTTCTCTTAGTCTATTTCATAGAAGTGCCTTAAAATAAGAGGTATAAAACTATACTTTGAGGTTTTGTATACCTCTTAATTTACATGGTTACAAAACTATACGGTATCCCATATGATTACCTTGTGCGTTTTGTATACCTCTTAATTTACATGGTTACAAAACAATGGCAAAGGTTGATAGTAAGCTTTCAAAGTTTTGTATACCTCTTAATTTACATGGTTACAAAACATCAATAAAATACTCTTTTGTAATTCTATCGTTTTGTATACCTATTAATTTACATTTTGTAATAAACAACATTTTTATTTAAATCTCAATCAATCATATATATCATCACCTCACATTCATTATTTTTATCTTTTATTATCGCTTGTTCCAGAAATTCAACTTATGCTTCTTTATAAAACTTACAGCTTATTTTAAATATTGCTGTATCTTTATCTTTAAACTGTTCTTCTATATTGCTTTCAAATTTATTCTGATATTTCTTATACTCACAACCATTATCTTTTTTACATCTTTTACAATCATGTTCTCTAATAATTAAATTACTCATTTTTCTATTCTCCTTTTATAAATTTCTTTTCCAATAAAACTCCAATTTTAAGTTGTTGCCTTTTCAAAAAGTTCTTCACAGAATTTAATTTCTTCAGCATCATCGACAGATACAATTAATCCGTAATTAGATTTGATAATATATAAAATTGCATCACAGACTTCTGCTCTATTTCCAATAACAACTTTTACATTTTGTTTTCGCTTATCAGATATATTGTCAATTATCTTTTTTGCATCTTTTGTAGTCACTCCACAATAATTTGTTCTCGCTTTCTTTTTTAATATTCCAGTTAATTTTATTCCAGGAGTATAAATGACACCCTCTGGCCATTGGTCATATTTATTTCCATCAAGATCTTTGAAATCAAGTGGCGAACAAAACATCATTTCGTCCCATATCTTTTTTTCATTTCCTGTATCATTTACGCCAAGAAATTCTTTAAATAATCTAAGCATTTCTTTTTCTTCCGGAAAGAACATATCAATTCCCTTACCTTTAAGCCAGTATTCAAAATTACTTATCAGCTGCCCAAATCTCCAATCTGGAACATTGTCTTTCCATATTCTTTTAATTTCATCACAAAATTTATCAATTCTCTTTGGATCTCTCAATCGCTACCAAACTCCTCTCTTATAAATGTTCTCCATGCTTCTCTTGATACATAAGCTATATGTGGTTTATCAATTCTCTTTTTACAATCTTCTAATGTAGTGAAATAGTATGAGCAATCTAAATATGGAACATATTTACCATCAATACAGTAAATATTATTTCCTTTATATTTTTCTACAAAATATTGGTTTTCCCATTTTTCTTTACACTTATTACTACAAACATAAATATTTTTATGGAACTTCGGATCATAAGTTTTCGAGCAACCTTTGTAAAATGCTGGCATCTCTTTTCCACACGATATACATATATTTACCGAACTAATCATCCAATCTATCTCCGATCTACATTCTATGATATTTTCTATAAAATTGACAAAATCCTTTGTTTGTCTTTTTTTGAAGTAGTTTCATCTTTCCATTCTCAAAATCAGGTATTTTCATCTGCTTCCAACGATCTTGTTTTCTTTTATTAAGATCTTCTTTATACTCTTCTTCGTTATTGTATTCAACACATTCTTCTTCGTACCAAATTTCCTTAGAACTAATCAATCTCATCTTTTCTACCTTCCCAACATCATTAAGATAATTGCAGCAATCAAAAATATATGAGATGCAATTAAATAAATCGCCCTAAGTTTTATTTCTGTACTTTTTACATTATTTTCCATATAGAAAATAACAAAACTAATAATTGCACATGCTATAGATCTCATTTTCCACCTCCAAAAAACATATAATCCATTAATATAAATGCCAACGGCACTACCATCGTAGTCAAACAACAATATTGCTTTGTAGCTGCTACAGATATTGCGGTAACAATACTGCAACAGATCCATATCATTATGTACACGATTGCTCTATTCTTTCTCATATCAAACCTTCTTTAAATATTTTAGAAAAAAACCATATATCTTTTTATCAAATTCTCTTGCTTCTAATAAAGTTTTCAATTCATCATCAGATAATTTTGCACATCTTTTCAACTCATCAATTACCATCTGCATATTTTTTATCTTATTATTTTTAGAATCAAGTTTCCTTTGCATACTATGTATTTTGTCGTATAATTCAATTTTTACTGAATTCAGTTCATGGTTTAATTCTCTGATTTGCTTTCTGAACTCAGCTCTTTCTTTTTCAAATGCTTTGTCTTTTGCAGATAATTGTTTCTTCATACCAATTCATCCTCTCCTGGAATCTTGAATATTCTATCTACATAGTAAATAATCTTAGGTGGTTCATCTCCATTACCATCTACAATTTGTGCTTTGCAGCTTTCACCAATTTTTCTTTCAAGCATCATTAGAACTTTTTCAACATCTTCCTGTTTTTTGAATACACCCACAGAAAAATTATCAAAGTACAATATATATTTCTGTTTTCCGTTATCAATTATTCTTCCAAAATGAACATTTGTTACGTTATTTAGATTGATAATTTTATCTCCATCCTGTGTTCTAATAAACATAATTTCACCTTATTTAACCTTTCAAAAATCTTTTCTTATTTCTAACTTCTCAATTTCTTCTTGAAATAATTCAAAAAAATCACCAACCATATTTTTAATCTTTTTTGAAAACCATTCACGAATCTCTTGGTCATTTAATGATGTATTGGATAATACTGAAATCCAAAATTGATTTATAGAATGTTTTGAATCAATACTTATATCAAAATTTCTAAGTTTTCCATTCGCAATTTCAAATGTTCCTTTTTCTATTTGATACTGAGTAACAAATAACGGAACAAATTCTCCATTTTCATTTCTTGTTATTTCATTTTTATATCTAATTGGAGTGGTCAATGCGTCTTCAATTTTCCATTGCTTATTTGCAATATTCATTACATATTCTCTAGGATCACCATACATCTCAAATATAGATTCCGGTGACAAATTCGTATACCCTATTAGAATAGGTTTTTTATCTGCGTCACAAATATGGTATACATTTATATAATATTTTTCTGTATGAACCTCTTCTACTTTTTTAGGTCTATTCAATTCCATAAGAGTTTTCCATCCAGATTCATCTTTCCATTGGACTTCATCTCCATGTACCCTTATTAAAAGATCATAAATCTCTGGAAGATAGTCTGCAGTTTTTACTAATGAAACATATTTTTTAATTTCGCTTTTAGATAGACCACGTCTTTTCAGATAATCAGTATCTTCTTCCATACAAATTTCTTCTTCAGTCATGTGGCTGTGACGTTCTTTTATTTTTTCAGCTATTTTCTTTTGTCTGTTAATTTCATCCAAAGCTTCATTACTTGTATAAAATATTTTATCTTTATGTACATGTATGCCTGTAGGCATATTAGGATGTAATTTTTTCCAATCTTTAATTGATGAACGTGGTATTAAGAATCCTTCTCTAAAAGCTTTTCTTATACTGTCATCATCTAAAAATGTAATAAGATAATCTGTAAATATACTTTCAATTGGGGTATATAAATCAATATAGTATTCTCCATATCCACAATAGCTTGATACTTTACCATACAGAATAATATCGCCAATATCGCTAATATCGCATTGACAATCTAAACTATCATCAATTACATATACGATTTCATCAGGTTTAAAATTTCGTCTGCCTTCTCTGAATGCTTTCATACAATTTACTCCTATTTATCAAATTCCTTTATAAGTTCATCTAATACTTCTTTAGAATATTTTTTATCAATATTCTTTGGATTGATTAACCCTTCTGTCATATTTTCTACTTGGTTACATAACTTTGAAGACACATCACTGTGAACTATAGCCAATACAACCTCTAGTTCATTTTTCACATCTCTCCTTTTATCTCGAATTTTTAAAATATCCATTCTTTCATCATATCCTTGAAATGCACTTGGGTGATTATTGTTTTCAATTATATGTAACATTACATTTTGCGCCTGGTCTATAATGCTTAATTTTTTATATAAATAAGCAAGTCTTTCTTGGGCTTCAGTTTTTATACCATTACAATTTTTTAATTTTTTTATCCATACATCAGGATCGTATTTTTTTGATTGTTTTACTTTTTTTTCATTTCCATTTACAATATAACCTGCTTTCTTAGCATGTTTCTCTGCTTTCATCAAAATCTGCTCTTGTTTAATCTCATACTCAGACTTTTCACACACTGGAAACATTTTCATATGATATTTTCTAAATTGCTTTGGTGTATGCTTTATAAATCCATTAGCTGCCTTTTCAGTAAATATTTTTGCCATTCCCTTGCCACAAAGCTGATATCTACCGTTACTGTCGCAATTTAAGTATTGTGTTCCGTTGCCAATTATATAATCCATATATTCTCACCTACCTTATATAAAAATAGAGTGCCAAGTTTATTACCTGACACTCTACTCTTCTTATTTAATATTTAATTTAATCTCATTTTCTATTCTGTCTTTTCTGTTTCTGTCTTTCTTTTCGAATTCTGTTTTTAGCTTTCTGATTTTTACGAATCTGTTCTGCCTTTTCTAATTCTGCATCCTCCTGTAAAAATGTCTGCACCATATTTTTAAGATATTTTACGTATTTATCAAGTGCAATACCGGCATTTTTATGTAATAAATATTTTGCAGTTATTTTTGCTTCAAAAGAACTCATATCAGACTCAAACGGAAAGTTGAACCTTTTATAAATTGCCTTTGCAGTAATAATATTGAATGCTACACTTGGATCATACTTATCATCTGCAATTGGTTTTGCTTTAATTTTTCCAACGCTATCTCCAAAATCAATTACAATTGTGCTAGTCATTGAATCATGATAAACTTTTTTAGGAACTAAAGTTTGTTCGTGTCCATCTGTAAATCCAATTCTTGCATTTAATACGTTTCTCTTACTTTCGTATTTCTCTTTAATCTGCTGCTCTAAAGGTTTCTTTTCATATTTCTTTTTTTGCATAATTTTATCCTCGCTTTTCTTTTCATCGTATAATTTTAAGTATCTTTCATTTATATTCTGTCCATAACCATCTTTACACTTTCCATTACAACTATGTCCACCAATATTTTCTTCAAATTCAATTCCATAAGATGTACTTCCGTCCCCATAAGTAGAATGTATACTACATATTATTCCAGTCAAATTAAAAGGATCTTTTATTCCCATAACGTATGGACATTCCATCTCGTCTTTATGTGCAGTTACAATAACTTTATCTCCAATTTGAAATTTATTCATAAAATTCTCCTTTTCTTAGATTATTGTTTACCTCTTTCCCTTACTCTACGCATTCCAAGAAATTTTCCATCTCTACTATACTCTGAGATGAATACTATATCTTGCTTTATAACTGGATCACAATATTCATTAACAATACGTTGTCCACAATGTCCATCATTTTCAACATAAATTTCTTTATACATAATTTCAATTCCCTTCGGTAAACTACCACTAAACTAAAGACTTAGTTGATATCTGTTCTGATTGTTTTAAAATTATTATATTATTCAGCATTTCCCCACTTACAGAGCACAGATTTTCCTGTGCTCAGTTCATCAAGTTCACTTTTCTTAATATAATTCCAAGCATAATACTTCTTACCGCAAATCAAACACTCCATAGTCTCAAGTCTCATAGGAAATCCACTTTGATCAAACTGGATTACGTTCGATTTTGCGACAATTACACTTTTTGGATGTCTACAAAATATAGCCATATTTATCACCACCTGCCTTACGCTGTCTTATTTTCTTTGTATGTCAAATATGAATTAAAATCTTCCTTCATATCGTTGAGAAGTTTCTGAACATCGTTCTCTGGTTTTGTACACTGGAAAGCATAATCTTTAAACCAATTAAGAGCATCTGTATTTGTATCGTTATCATATGTATATTTTACGAATCCTACCATTGCAGGAACGTATTTTGCCTTGAGAAGTGTAGTACCAGCTGGAAGCTCCAAACTCCATTCGTTCACTTCATCCAGGTACAGATCTGCATCTTCAATATTGTCTTCTGTATACTCGTCAGCTGTGATAAATTCCTGAATTGCCTTATCAGAAAAATCTGTCTTTCCACATACTGTCATAAGTGTCTGTGCAGCAATGCGATCAATATCACTTCCCATTGGGATTCCAAGTGCTTCCATTAACTCTGTGTTCTCAAATTTTGTTGCAAATGCATCAAATCTGTCAGTTGTCTCAAAAGATTCAACAATATCTTCCTTATTAATAGAGAAGAAATCCATCATAAGAGATTCAAGATACTCTAATTTTCCAAAGATTGTATTTCTGTTCTTTGTAGATTTATTTCCCTTAATTTCAGCGAAAGATTCTCCATTAATTTTAGTTTCTCTTAACCCACCAACAAATGCCTCTAAAAACTTTTTAAACTTAGAATCATCCATTTCAAGTTTTGAGAATTTATCGAATAAAGCAATCCACATTGGCGCATCTTTTTTCTCAAAAAGTTTTGAAAGTTCATCGTTGTCTTCAACTAATGCATACATTCTTCCAAGATAGTTATCAAGGAGATTAAACTGCTCTTTTTCTCCATTTGTTTCCACATATAAAGCATTTTTCTCTGCATTACTTTTCCATTCATCTTTAAAAAAGATAATCATTACAGTATCAAGCATTACTCTCTCTGGATCACTGTTCTTTTCAGAAGCTCCATGATAACACGGAAGCTCTTTAAAGAATGGATTGGAATTCATAATTTCCTTTGTCCATTTTGCAGTCTGCTCCATATATGTAACGGATTTCTGATTTTTATTCATACTCTTCTGGTTGTTATATCTTCGAATATGATACCCCATTCTACTTTCTGTACAGTTTGAATGCTCTACATAAATTACTTTGTAGTTATTAAATCTTTCCTTAAGCTCCATAGGAAGATCTTTATAGCGTTTTCCACGAAGATCAAACTCAAGCTCTTCCATAATTGGATAGCCATCTTCATCTTTAACTACATTTCCGTTTTCATCCTTTTTTGTTGACTCGTATGGAACAATGTAATTTTCAAGATTTTTCCCAAGAGCAAACACATTATTATAGAAATTATTCCATGTTTCAAATCTGTTTCCACCATCTACAATCCACTTTTGAGATGATTTGCCTTCTCGAATTTCTTCACAGATTTTTACTGGATCAATATCTTCACCCTGTACAGTTGTTACAATTGCCTGGTCACGAATCTGATTATTCCACTGAGTAGATTTTCTCTGCAGCCAAAAGTCTCTTCTAATTTCACCTCTATCCAACTTACCAAGAAGAGTTTTAAGAAACTTCTGGTCTCTTACCATCTTTTCGTTTTTGTTTGGTCTGATGCATAACATAATTAGTCTTCCTCCAATGCTAATCTAAATTCTGAAGTTCTCATGTCGGTTACATAATCAAAGTACTGTTTGTTAGTAAGTTGCAATTCCTCTTGAATCTCGTTCGGCTTGTAGCCATCAATCATCAGAGAAACTATTTTCTTTTGTGTTTTATTAAGCTTGTTAATACATGCTTCTAGTTTTGAATCTTTTTTATCCTCAAAAATAATTTCTTCAACAGATTTACCACCTTTGATAATATCTGCATATGTAGAGTCTGAATCTTCCTTTACCTTGTCATCTATATTGACAAATTTTACTTTCACGCTTTTCTTAATTTTCTTACCATTTTCATCACGTTTTTCAGAATCCCAATTTCCATCACCACCACGTTTAAGAGAATTAATTCCATAAATATAACTGATAAATTTCTTTTGCATATATGGATATACATACGCTCTAAATGGACCAGTAGTTGGATCATAAGATTCTAAGCAAAATGTAATAATATATCCTGCCAAAGATTCAAAATCATCTCTGTAATAATCTGGAATATCATTCCAAATTATATGAAGTATCTGGTTGCAAATTTTTTTAAGTTCCTTTCTCTTGTCTTTGTAGAAAAAGTCAACTATGTTATTTACCTCATCTTCTGTAAGTTTCTCATTCTTGCTCCATTTCTCTGATCCCATAATTTTCATTCTCCCTTTATATTTTAAATTTTCGTATACTAAATACACCATTTGCTTCTAAAAAGAGAATGAAATTATTCTTAAAAAGATAACAATTCCATTTTTAGCAAATAGCATATTTAATATACAGTTATACTCACGGAATTTCTCTTACAGAATGGCAAGAGATTAGAATTGGAAAATATTGACATTTCCATTGAATTGCTACATAATATGTATGTATCCATCCGTGGGTACAGAAAACCCTGTCCTATCAGCCGACGGTCGCCAAACTTTCTGCTGGTAGGGCATTTTTCTTTATAAGATCAATGTCGATTAAAAATCAGAACATTTGTTCTTTTATGTATTTGATTATACCACTTTATCGTACCAATAAAAAGGTATAATTTAACATTTTCGAACTTTTGTTCGATTTTTTTCGATCAGAACAGAATAACAATAGAGCTGCATGGAGAAAATTTGAATTTCCCTTTGATTCCATGAAGCTCTATCTTCCTGATATATTCAGAACCGCTATAAGTAATAGTCTTTGCATTCTGAATATTTTTCTCCACCCTCCTCTTGCCAATTTTCTTAGATTTTGAAGATATACCTTTCTTCTTGTTATAGTACATTGCACAAACTTTACTTCCTACAATCCCTTTTATAAGTTCCATTGCCTCCACCTTATTCAATTCGCACATATTTGCCCCTCCTTAACCAATTTACAGAAAAGCTGTGTAATCTTGGTCCATAATGGATTTCCATATCTACTTTTTCCAGTAAGATTAGCCATATATGTTCCAATAATTCCATCTTTATCTGCGGTATTATCTACTACACCAATTTTCTGTTTAATACGCTGCTTTGAGATCTGTGTAATAGTCTCCCCTAATACCATCGAATCAAATTTCAACCCATTCGCATTATTCTTCCTAATTATGTAATGGGTTGGCTGATTTGCTTTCTTAAGTTCCTTTGTAAGCGCCATTACAAGAACAGTTGGACTGTGAATGTTGCCGGTATCATTTTGAATGATTATCACAGGTCGTATACCTTTCTGCTCAGATCCTATGGTTCCTTTACTAGAAAGATCAGCGTAAACAATATCAAACTGTTTGTATTCGTCCACTACTTCTCACTTCCTTTCGTTTTTAGTATAAAAAAGACACCACATAATGTGATGTCTAAGTATAATCATTATATTTTCATTCTGTTTCTGCAATATCATAATCAGATCCTGCAACAAACTCTCCATCTTCATCTGAATCAAAATACTCTAATGCATATTCTTCAATATCATACATTCCATTCGATTCTTGATAACTGCATTTGTATTTTTTCAATGCATCTAAAGCCTTTTCTTTCTCATCTTCATTCCATCGAGAAATCTCTTCTGCATCAGAATCATTTCCCCATATTGTATCACCAGGCTCAAAATTTTTATATTCCCTTGTCGTAAGGAATGCCGTTCCTTTTAACAACCTAATTGTATTATAGTAACTCATAATTTCCTCTCCTTTATCAAGTCTCATCCAATCGGTGGTTTATCCAGCATGTGCCATTCCCAATCAATTGGAATTACTTCATCTGCCGTTTCCATTACTGCACAATCCTTATCACAACCATCTTGTACACAAGAACAAGCCATTTTTGTCTTCTTCATTTCACCAGGATAACCGTCATACTGAACCAACCATAGTCCTCTATAATGCATTCGCTTGCAAAGTCCATATTCATATTCATATTTTGTTTGCCTTATTGGTGGCTCTTCCATAGCGTTATCTCCTTTGCTCTGTTAAAATAGTATTCTGTCTTTTTTATCAGAATACAGGTGATATTCAGGTTCATTATATATAAATGGGTCGCCATATTCATTATAAGACACTAACGTTGCAAACCTAAATTTACTTTCATCTGGTGAGTATTTACGTTCCCAATCTATGGTTTCTACCTGTTCTTTAAATACCATTTTTTTATATAATTCACTTTTAAGGGCAGCCATTATAAATTCATCATTGAAAATCACATTATTATTATGTTTATCCAAATATGTAAAATTCTTTTTTATTACAATAGGATGAAACACATCATATATTATTTCATACACTTGATAAACAAATATATTATTTAGTGTATTTTTATAAAAATTTTCATATTCCTCAAATGTTCTGACAGGTTTTCCACTCATGCACCACTTATGAAATTCATTAAATACTTTGTGAGCTTCACATTTCATTTTAAAAAGATAAATTTCATATTTATCTTCTGCCGGCAAAAGCCCATCAACGACTGCTAATAAAATATTTTCTTTATCTTTCTCGGTTAACTTGTTCTTTTCAACTATGCATTTATCGTATATAGTCATCAGCTGTTCTAAGTATTCTGCTTTCACGAACTAATACCTCCGATTAAATATCTGTTTTATTAATCAATCTGCATCAATAATTTCTACCGTAGTTCTTAATATTTGCGATTTTTTCTTGATAATTCTAAAAAACAATGTATATATTTCTCCGTCCTCATCTTCTACTGAAATTTTTCGGTTTCTTAAAATTTCAGAAATGTTTCCAACGCCATTCCAAATTTTACCAATAGGATATGTGTCTCCAATATGCATATCATGCCCTAACTGAATGCAATATGCATATTCTGCTAATATGCCAGATGTGTATTCATCATATAATGTTCTCATATGTCGCCTCCGTTCAAAATATATATGTCGCAACCCATCTCTTCGCACTTGCAAGAGATTTACATTCCGCCAATTTTGTATTACAGTTCTTTCCACTGTATACTCCAAACTTCTCACCTTCATCGTCGATCCAAACGAATCTTCCATAATCCGGATGATTTATTTCAGCAGCCCATTGAGTTGGATTTCCGTTGTCATCGTCACACTCGTGAACTATGTTCCATTTTAATCTTGCCATCTTATATCTCCCTTCAAATCGTCATTTTATATTATAATTTTTCCACAGAGTCTCCACTAACTTCATCTAGCCATTTAAGCCAATCTTCATAATTACTTGGATATTTCTCTGGATTTATATTTATGTCATTTAATAGATAAGCCATTTGCTCTGTTTTAAATTCCCTTATAGCTTGAGATTTTGTATTGATTCTTCCATATTCGTCTATCATTTTATATCTCCTTAAAACATATCAATTACCACATGATACGGATCAATGGTCTCAGCAGTAATCCAAAAGTTCCCTTCTGGCTGTATTAACTCATTACAATTTTGGTTATACAATTGAAAGTTGTCGCTAAGAAAATGTACCGGTATAACCAATGTTCCTGCAGAAACCATTGTGATTGACTTTTCTGTAAGTTTATATTTGTGCTGTCTTTTGCTTCCAATTCGTTCTACAACGACACCAGCCCTATTTGACTTTAAATACATTTTCTACCTCCATAGAAGTTATAAAATACTATCTTGTATATACTTTTGATTTTCATTTGCATTAATTAATTTGCCAGCAATATTTGTTTTCTTTATATTTTCTTTTACATTTTCCATATATTCATAAACATAATCTTGTGCTAAACTTATTTTATCTTCAGACACGCCATAATTAACACAAAATCTAGTACCAAAGTCATCTATACCTATTTCTGAAAAATCTTTATTTCCACCATCGCTTACTTCTGTATGCTCAAATAACTGTTCAAATAATATTTTTTTCAAATATCTATTAACAGGATCAATAAAATAATATGAATCAATAATATGGCTTCCTTCTAACTTAAACCACTCTCTATATTTACTTTCTTTTATAAGACCGTTAATATAATTTTTATTAAAATATTGCTCGAATTTTTGAATACAATGTATCATTCTGTTTTCTACAATACTTTTTTTTAGTTCAATTTTTTCATCATTATTTAAATTTTCATACTTCAGTTTTATAATCGACCAAATCAAATATTCTAAATCATTAAAAGAAATCTCTTCGTTATTATCTAATTTAAAAAACAAATCCCAAAATTCATAATTATTTTTCAATTTTAATAATTCCGATTCCATATTTCTACCTCTGTAAAAGTTAAATTTTATATTTATTCAATATAACAGGCAATTTCCATATTATATCCATTATAGTCAAAATCATATGGAAAGCTTATAGTGTTGTCTTTAGTTTCGATTTCATAATGAAGTCCATCTTCTTGTTTTACATTCCACGTTTTATATTTTTCCTTATCTGAAAAATACCATTCTGCTCCAACACATTCAACATACACTTTTGTTCCATTATATAATTTTTGCACATCTGACAATTCTATTTTTTTCATTCAATCTCCCTTACAAAATTTGACCAATCGGAATCTGAATATTTCTCTTCAAGTTCTATCATTTTCTTTCTCATGTCAGCAATTTTATTGAACTCATATCTTTCGTCTCTCTGTGATTGATCCGGATATCTTTTTATTAAAAATATCACCTTTGTCTTTCCATTTTTGTATGCACTTCCTAATATTATAAAATTCTTCTGTTGTTCCCAGTTATCAATTAAATTGATTCTTTCTTTTGCACGTTTTTCGAATTCTATAATTTCCTGTTTCTGCCGTTCTATATCTTTGTTGAATTCTTCTAAATACTTATCGAGATTTTTTGCGTAAAAACATATCTATCGTACTGTTCGTAATTCATTTAAACACCTTCCTTAAAACGTTGATTTTGCAATTTTACAAATTTAAATTATTTTAATCATACCATAAATTACATTACATTGCCATACCGCATCTCTTGCAAGTATCACGAAATGTTTTCCAATTCATATTACCAATCGGAGCTATTACCAGCTCCGATCTGCCTTCCTTCTTATATATATTATGATTATTTGTTCTGACTATGTACCATCCATTTGCATTAAATATCTTCTCAACCTGGCGTGGCTTCAAGTCTCCCTTATTTCTTAATATATCATCTAAACTTTTATTCATTTAATCATCCCCATATAAATCTTCTACTGCATCAGTAATTTCTCTTCTCTGCTGAACTGTATCATCCAAATATTTCTGTGTTGCTGCTAAACTCTTTTGTCCAAGTAACTGTTGCACAGCTCTAGCATTTCCGGTTTTTAAATAATAATTCGTGCCGGTAGAGCTTCGCATTGTATGTGGTACAATTCTTTTTTCTTTATTGATGTCACCGGCATATGATCTTAATATCCTTCCAACTGTTTTTTGTGAAATTCTGCCAGATTTGTTTGAAATAAATAATGCAGGACTTTCCACTCCATTTACTTTAGTATATTCATTTCGCTTCTGGACCCAACACTGAAGTATTTTGATTGTACCGTCACTGAGATGAATATGCCGTGGGTCATTTCCTTTTTCAATAACACTTAAAGATTTACCTTCCCAGTTAATATCTTCAAGATTAATTGAGATTATCGCAGAAACTCGTAGTGCCTTATGGAATCCAAGATTAATTATAGCCTCATCTCTCTCATGCCACTGAGAAAGATATGATTTGCTTCTTTTAGTATTTCCAGAAGACACATTTTTCTCAATTTCCCTTACTTCATTAACATCCAAATATACTTTTTTCTTCATTCTTTTATTGCTTGGAGTTTTAATTTTTCTCATTGGATTTTTATTAATATGATCCCCATCTTCCAAAAACTTAAAAAAGCAATTTAAAGAAAAATATCTAATGTACTTATAAGAATCAGAAATTCTTCCATTATCTATAATTACACGATTATCATCGTCTACAATATATTTTCTTATAGTTTCTACATTTAATTTTCCAATATCATCTATAGTTTCCGTTGGATATCCAGAATCTTTTAGATAATGTATAAACCTTACTACATTGTTAATGTAGTTTAATCTTGTCTTTACCGTTTTATCATCTGCGATCATAAACACATTAAACAGATCCATATATTCTGGCTCATTTTTTAGGAGCCGATCTATATTGTTTGTATATTTGACTTCTATCTCCATTCTACCTGTCATCTTTATCACCTCACTTTATATTACCAATTTGCTTATTCCCTGATAATTCATATGATAATCCAATATTTTTTCTTTCATATCTACAATCATATCTTCTAATTCATCATCAATTTCATCCTCCTTATATTTTTTCATAATATCATTTGCTACATCAGCAACTTCTTCCCATTCACTAAGCGTTTCTTCATTAACACTTGTAGGACGAAATGTTGTACGCATTTGTAGTTCCAGTAATCTATCCTTTACACATTCACACATTCTTATGATGAAAGCTTTATTTGTGCATTCTGAATTGGCAGCCTGTAATAATCTTATATTCTTCATTTCGCTTATACCTCCGGTTTTCTTAAATACAAAAACAGCCTACATTTATGTAAGCTGTTTCTATTGTAAATATTATTTTTTATTATATGGAAGTCCATGTGTGGCTCTATAATATCGCTCTGCTGCAAATTGCCTTTGTTTATAATCTTTATAAACGTCACAAAGATACCAAACCCAAATTAATACAATAAAAGGTGCAAATATTGTAATAAGAAGTATTCCGGATACAACAAGTAATCCTAATCCTATTTTAATCTGATCGGCTGTGAAAAAAGGAATATTATTATAACAATCTGAATTACAAAATTCTGCTGGTTTACCTGTTCCATCAGTTGATAATACACCTGCTTCTATCGCTGCTTTTCTCAAAGCTTCATTGTATTTTTTCTGCTTCTTTTCCTCTACATATTTTTCGTAATCAATTTTACATTTTTCAGTTGGGAACCAATAATCATCTGTTGTTGATGGAGCATATGCATGTATAGGTGGTTTAGTCTTTTTTCCATCGTATACAAGATAACCTGCATCTATGTATGGTTGTGCATTTTTTACAAATAAAAGTTCCTTAAAAAACTCTTTCTCTTCATTTGTCATGACACCTTTAAACTCTAAGCATTCATAATTAAAAATGTCCCTCTCATAGTCATCTGTTGTACAACCATAAATAAGCATAAATTTTGAATATCCAAACTCTCTTTTTCTACCTTTTTCAAACATTTCTGCAAATTGTTCTAGTTGAGATGCTAATATTTTCTTATTACTACTCAAGAAATCATCAGAATCGTAAAAAAAGATATGATCAAACCGATCATCATTTCCATAATGTGCCATTTTCTTTCCTCCATTTCAATTATTTCACGTACAATTAATTTCTTAAATCATACCACATTTATCTTGTATTGTCAGTAAATTTCTCTTGTAAAATCCAACTTTTACAAAAAGCGACCAGAACCTAATCTGATCGCTTACTTACACTTCTTTTGGTTTCAATCCCATTCGCTGCCGAATTACATCTTCTTCAATCATATCTGTATTTACATTAATGGTATATCCATCAATCTCTATAACAATATCTATGTCGTCCATTTATCTATTCCTCCAACTTTTTTCTTTTTCCTTGTAAATATTCAAGAACATCTACTCTTCCACCATACGTACAATGTATTTCTTTTAATTTTCCTTGATCGTATAGCCATATAGCTGCGGCATATCTATGCCATCCATCTACTATAACCGGAATTGGCAGTATTTGATCACATTCACATTGATTATCAATGTCTATGTCTCGAATTTCTTCTGGATGATTTATGAAATAAATAATTCTTCCAATATGCCATTCTCTTGCTTTATGTTCTAAGACAGGATGATTCCAAGTATCTCCGTATGGTTCTGAAATTTCCGGAATGGCTTCAATAATTGCGATACTAATATCATCTAAAGATATTTCTTCACCTTCATTCCATTCCCAACATTCAGATGGTATAAATTCATGTAATTTTTCTATCAAAATTATATCTCCATTATATTCTTCAATTGGTTCAAACCCATCGTTCATTAAATCACCTCACAGATATTTTAGCATAAATATCACAGTATGTATTATCAAAAGAATCGTCAACTTTTTCAATAAACCACGGTTGCCTTGCTAATTCAAAACCACCATAAAAATTCCAATTATTTCCACCAATTCTAGCATGGATATAAAGTACATTATCTCTACCAGCATATTTATTCCAAGTATTAAACTGATCTAGTACTTTCTTTTTTGCCTTTTTAATTTCAAATTTAAGAATTTTCCTTTTCTTTCCATGAATTCTATCCCAGCGAATACCAGAATAATCATAATCTTTTTGGTCATCTTTTGTTAGATAATATTGGCACTTTCTATCTGTGCTACTTGAATACAATCTACCAGGATCATTAACATTCCAAATTGGTTCAGTCCTACATAGCCATTCAACTACGTCAACTATTGCACAATCAATGTTTCCTTTTATAGAATCCTTAGTTACCGGCTCTTCATCTTTCATTAATCTATAACCACGAAGTCGTGGTACTTCAATTCCATTTGCTTTGACGATTCTCTTAATCTCTTCATTTTCAATCTGTGAATATGCATATAAATCCATTTGTCTACCTCCAATCAAACTCTCATTTTATTACCAGTAAGTCTTTATAAATCCCTGTTCAGGATCATTATAACTGCGACCTTTACAATCTTCATAAGCTCCCTTATAAGAAGCCGAAACAAGCTTTAAAGGATATTTTAGTTTATCAATGCATTCCTTACCACATCCAACATTAATTCCTTGACTGCGATTTGACTGCTTACATGTATTCCCATATTTAAGGATTTCTTCCATAGTTCTTGGATAATGTCCACACTCGTATGAATAATCCATTCCTTCACAACTATTCCAATATGCCAGAATCCCATATAAATCTGCTTCATTTTCTGTTCCATGAAAAACATACCCATAATCATAATATGTGTCTTTAATAAATCCACCACCAAATTCCTTTGGAATAAGTATTTTGTAGCGATCTCCTTTTGTAAGATTTTTTCGCTTTGTTGTCTTATCTGCTCTTAACCAACTAAAACTGCCCATATTATACCTCCGTTTATTTCATCCGATTATAATCATTTATTAATTTTCTCGTATATTCAGTTCTGGAAATAATTGTAATGTTTCCCTTAGTCAAATTTTCATTAAGCCACGCATGAAATTTTTCTTCTTTAAGTAATATCTGTGCAAAAAATTCTTTTAATGTTTCTTCTGAGAAAACCGCTCCATCAAAAGTTCGTTTATAATAATTTTTCATTTTATTCCTTCATCTTATCTATAAATGATAAATCTAAATCTTTAATTTTTGCTTCAAATCCATTTTCCAGTCTTCTTATTTAAACATTCTGTTCTATATTATCCATAGCTTTTTTATTTCTATGTATTATTTCTTTTGATGGACGGAATATTGAATTATAATCAATATAAAGTTTTCTTAATTCATGCATCATCTATAAATTCCTTTTATAAATATAACACCAATTTTATATTCTTCATTAGTTTACAGGAATAATGACAATTTCATCTGCAACAACTCTTCTTTCTTCTGGTCTAATACTCCATTTCTCATCAAATGCACCATTAAGTATTTTTTCCTGGAAATATTTTTTACACATTTTTGCATATTCTAAGTTATATGCTTTTAAAAGTATTTCATCTCTATACTGAACGTCATATGATGATGCATCAATATCATCTACATTCTTAATTTCATATTCATCAATTTCATCCTGAATAGCATCATAATCGATAGTACCATAACTAATGCGGTTTCCATATTTATTCTCGTAAAGCTGATAAAAAAGACCTCCTACATCAGTTCTTTCCATTTCTTCGCATAATTCTCCAAAACTATCTCCATCTATACAACATTCAAATCTGCCTTCCCAAGGGTTATCTGCAAAAAATCCAAGCTGTACACCAACACCATCGTATGGAGCATTTGGATTGTATCTATCATCTTCACTCGTTACTATCATTACATATTTTTTATTTCCATTTCTCTTATTATCCATTTTATACCTCCGAATCAAAAACTTCTTTTATCTGGTCCTCTGTTAAGACACCATCGAATAATTCCCTTGCTGTCCAGTTCTTTGAACTACGTCCTGTATAGAAATCTGCATATTTAATACAATTACATGCTAATTGAATAAGCTGATCCCCATCGGTCCGTCCTTGAGCTGTGTTACTATGGAGATATTTCATTACTTTATCAAGCCGATCCATTTCCATTTACCTCACTCATCTTTATATTTGAAAAACTTTTCTTTCTGATCATATATTCGCTCCTGGATGTCACTTATGCCCTTAATTAAATTTTCATATTTATCATCCAGAAATTCTTGTGCTTTTGATGCAACCAGCTCATCAATAGAGTCCTCAATTCTCTTTGCAACTACTGAAAAATCCAATTCAACTCCACCAACTTCAAATTTTACCGGATATGTTCCATCTTTCTCGTTAACCATTTCGAGAATTTTATCATTATCTCCATTAGTCGCGGCGCAAATTAGCCAAAGTTCCATATCGCCATGTTTAGGTCTATAATTCATCATATTTATCACTCCTTATGCAATTTTTCTTACTTTCGCCTCAATACTTCTTTCAGTCCGTCCAAGTTTTTCAGCTATCTCCTTATATGTCATGCACTTACGTAACATATGCTTAATTTGCACTATTTCATTTGCAGTAAATTTTCTACAATGCCGTTTTGTTTTATATCTTGATTGTTCAAATTCTACCCATTGTGGCTCCGGAAGTATTGAGCATAAATCATAGCCAGACCAATTAATTACGTCTCGGTGACCATCTGCCCATTTCCAAAAATTCTCTGGATCTATCTGATATCTAGTTCTATGTTTTGAATCATTTATCTTAATAGCTGGGAGATTGAATTTTTCTATCCATCGTTTTATCACTTGAGTGTTAGTGCTAAAACATTCTGCAAGTACATGAGCACTTAAATAACCATCATAATATGTATTAATTCCCATTTGTACAGCTTTTTTACGAACAGACTCAATACTTCGATTAAGAACTTTCGCAGTTCGCTTGGTAGGCTGGCGTAAATAATACTTATTCATGTATTTCTCTTCTTCAGCAGTCCATTCTCTTCTAGTCATTTTTAATCTCCAATTTCGTTTGTAGGAATAACACACATATAAGTTTTCCCATTATAACTAATAAACGCATGATGTTCACAAGAATCAATTTCTAAATATTGTGCCATTCTCTCATCAATTTGAGAGGCATCAAGTTCCTGCTCTGATGTCTCTGCTACAAAACAATCTAAATATTGTGTTAATACCAAAGTTTTATTATCTAATATATTTTGTAAAATTTCAGTTGCTTCATCTTCTGTGAATAAATAAACCTTAATTTCTTTCATTATCAATTTCTCCGTAGAACATGTATTTTATTTCTGAATTTCTCTCGCTTCTTGTTCGCAAATTGTAAAATCAAACTCATCATTATCCTTACACATTGCTGCATAAAGAGTTTCATAGAATCTGTTTTCTGCTTCTTCTTCAGCTTCTCCAGGACGCATTTTCATATTAAAATCAAGATTTACATGAAACTCCATTTTCTTTTCCTTTTCGCTTGCAAATCGTGGTGCAAATAATCCAAAGTCTGTTGCTGGAAATTCATTTCGATTAATATTATTTCGAATGCCACAATAATCGTGTGCAAAATCGAAAATTCTGGTATTTAACAATTCATCCAGTTTCAAATTAAATTTTTTATCAGCACTTTCTATATCCATTAGTGCCTGAATCCGATTATTTTTTTCATCAATACCAAGCTACTCTGCTCTCTCGCAAATTTTTACATACTTTAAATATCTATCGTCCATTTCTCTTCCTCCATTGTTAATCATTAATTTTATATCCATCAAGTGGAATTACATAAACATAAATTCCACTTTTATCTTCATTAATCCAATATTCAATATCACGAACTAAAAAACTATAATATTGTATCCTTTTTTCTTTAGATAAATTAATCTGAATTGTTTCACCTATTCTTGGAAGAAAATGTGTTTCACATCTCTTAAGTAATAAATCGCAATTATCATAATCATAATATTGACCTGTTCCACTTTTTATTTTTACATCATATTTATAATCCATTTTATTTTTCTCTTCCTCCGATAAAAAGTTGATTTTATATTAATCTATTTCTACATATATACACAAATCTTCATACCAATTTGTTCCAAAGCTCACCACATTGTACTTAGAATATAATTCCATGGCTTTTTTAACAGATCCTGAAAATATTTCCTTTCTATTGTATATTTTTACTGTTCCAAAAGAACCATTTTGTAATGAAAGCAAATCTCCAACTGTTGTTCCCATTTTTGCTACCTCCGTAAAAACTCGATTTTATCTTTCTGAAATGTATTTCTGAATATAATCATCTGCTTCTTTTTCTGTCATCATTTCAGTAGTTGAAGCGCTGCCATCTGTCATTTCTTCAAAAATACATTCCGCAATAATCTGATCAGAATAATCATCATAAATTTCTCTTAATGATTCAATAGAATCGTAATATCCGGAAATATTACATTCCTTTTCATGCTCTGTATAATCATCGAGATCGACAAAAGCAGTTTTTACTGTATATGATTTATCTGGATATCCAGGATCTCCCTTACAAGTATCTAACCATACCTTTTCTATGAAACTATATGTTCCATCTGAATTTATCTTACAATACTGACTGCTATCTGAATCTGTACAAACCCATTCTTCTCTCATTTAATCACCTTTTTCAAATTACATCCCATAACATTTTCATATCTGGATGTCTATAACCAATGTAAGCAAGTGCCTGGTTAACTCCTTGAGCATAACCAATTTTCTGATCAGCAAACCTCATCTGTACCGCAGATATATTGGTTCGCTTGAAAACTTCTTGTGCTTCTCTTCCGTTCCTGATTCCTTCCCACATTGCTTTATAACATTTCTGTTTTTCTATTTCAGTCATAATTTATCCTCACCATTCATATGTTTTAAATCCATTCTCAATCGGACCATCGGAATCAAGACAGATCCAATCTACTCCACATCCAATTGCAAAAGCAATTATTGTTTCAATATCTTCCGGAAGATTCATTTCTTCATAATCAAAATCATCTGGCACATAAACAAAATATCCACCAGTTTTTTTATACACGCATAATCCCTCAGTCGGTTCTTTTACTTGCCCTATTAACCATTTGTCTGTTTCTCTTGAAATATGCGCTGTACTCAGTGTCCACATTCTTGCAATTTCCATTGTTAACCCTCCTTTAATCCAAGTTTTGCAAAGAAATCGTCAACCATCTTATCTGATTCTTCTGCTTTTTCTTTTCTTTTTCAAGTGCGTTGTAGATATCTTTAATTACATCATTCTAATATCTATAATCTAATGACTCTGAATTTCCATTATCAGAAAAGTGTGTTTCATACAAGGGTATGCAGCTTCTTCCAATCCGAACGCATTCTACATTATTCCAATAACCACATCGTGTATAATCAATTTCAAATCCTACTTTCTGAAGCTTTTTCATAAAAGTGTCATTTACTTTCCGGTCCTTTTTTAAATACTCAATTGTCTCTTTCATCTATATCTTCTCCTTTCAAATAATTCCGTTCTCACGAAATTCATTTACCAATCCATATCGTTTTGCCTTTGTACTAAAAAACTCCTGCCATTGGAGTAATTCCAACCAGGAGTAATTGTTGTTTTCAAAATCCGACTGCCAATCTGCAGCCAGATCACGTATTTTATTTTTCGCTTGCTGATATTTAGTCATCGCTATCACGCTCCAAGTATCTATTAATCTTCTCATATAGCTGGTCACAAAGAGAAAGAATTCCATAGGTTCCATTATCATCGTCATCGTCATAAACCTCATCTGAAGCCTGTGCTGCTAAATCTGCAATTCTGGATAATAAATCTTTCATTTTTTCTGTTACAAACAAATCGTCCATAGGAAATCTATATTCTTTAAAAAACTGCTCCTTATCATCGTACCCTTCCATAAAATCATTAATATCAGGAGTTTGCCAATCAACATAATTAAATAAATCTTCTGCAATATTTTCATGCCCATTGCATTCTTTTATAAAGTCGTTTGTTGTATAACACCGACCCATAACGCTATCAATTTCATAACTTTTGACAATACTCTTATTAACTGGGATATCAACTAAAGAAAGATCAGAAATATAACAAATATCATCTCCAATAATACCAGGAAGAAATTTTCCTTTATAAATCAGACAATCCTGACCATCTGTGAATTCAAATATATCCTCTAATTTCACACCAGATTTTAATTCTTTCCGTAATTCGTCTCTCGTCATAACATTTCCTCCAATCAAATACGACTTTTATTTTCAATCAAATTATCCAGCTGATCTTCTGTACCATATAAATTTTGGTATGTATCATACTCCATGGGTATCTGTACAAAAACAATATTACCAATGATTTTCCGAACTATTACAGTTGTATCAACAAGTTTTCCTTGCTTAAATATGCTGTTAATTACTATTGGAATTTCTTGACCTATCTTATATTTCATACCACACCTCCAGACTACTTAATCTGCCATAATTCATAATCTTCAAGCAGCTCTTTCAAATTTGTATTCTCTGTATATTATTCTACTCCAATCATTCACTTTATATTATAATTTATTTATACCAATAATCTTTATCTGTTTTAGAATCAGCACTTTCAACACAGTATTCTGTACCATTCACAATTATATATTCTCTAATGAGGTTTTCTAACTCATCTCCATCATCGTCAACTGCATCTTCAAATTGTTCAATATTAAATACTTCTCTTGTTTCTGTGTTTACCTTACAGCTGCTAAGTAATTCGAAACCACCATCCCAAACTGAAATAAATGTTGCGTCCTTAACCATATTATCCTCCTTTCAAATCATCGTTTTATTGCATTTAAAATTATTTCTGAAAAATATTTTCTCTGCGCTTCTAAAGAACCATACTGTTCCCAATCAAAATAATCCGCATTTTTATCTGTTAAAATTTCTTGATTTGCAACTACTTTTAATCTGTGTTCTATTTCTTTAACAGTCGGAAATGATTCTGTGTCATCATTGGTATAGAACAAATACATATAACCTCTTGATTTTTTTACACCACATGTATTACCAATAATAATTGCTCTAAATCCAGCATCATTTTCAACTGTAATTTCTGACTCTCCAAGGACATTATTCCATATGACATTGTAAAATTTATATAATTCATCTTGCTTTAATTCCTTATATGCACTCTTTATCTTTCTTGCTAATTCTAAATAGGTCATATCTTTTCTCCATTCTTCCAATGAAAATCTTGTTTTATTTTTTATAATTTCAGATTCAATTATTTCAATTTTATAGTTTGGATTGAAATATAGAAATTTTGAAACTAAATCATGAATTGCTTGTGACTCAGAACACGAAACAACTTCTTCTACATTTTTATCAATTGGTGTATACTTACCTGTTCTATATTTTATTCTTACATTCACATTGTTCATTTGGCTTCACCTCATCTATCTTCACATACATCATATAAATCTAAATTGTCTTCCTTTTTCGGTAATCTTATAACATAATCAGTTCCACAAAAATCATGTCCACAGCTATCACATCCATTTGAATTTCTCATAACAATATCTTCCGCTTCACTTTTAGAATTAGCTTTTACAAGATAAGTATGTTTATATGTTTCAACTACTGTTACTAAGTATTTTCTCTTTGACATATGTTCACCTCAATTCTCTTGTAGAATTCTTGTTTTATTTATCTTTATATTTCAGTGGATATTTCTTAAAATTTAAATATTCCGAAATATAAACGCATGGTATATATTCTCTAAAATCATCATAGTACCACGCTTTCCATAATTTAGTTCCTGGCTTTGAAAGTTCTCTTACTGCCTCTTTAAACGAGTCATATAAACCCATATTATATACTTCCATATTTTCTTTTGTGCGGTCTAATATTTTCTTTGGGACACGTTTTGCAAAATCTGTTTCATCAAAAGTCATGTTTTCACCTCCAGGAATCTCTCAACAAATCATAATTGATCCTTTGCTTTATTCGTAATTTCTCTTCGTATATTTCACATAGCTCATCATACAGATCATTATATTCTTCCTTATTTGCTTTAACTGTATCCCAGTAATAAGAAAGAGCAGCCTCATCGTGCTGCCCTATGTGCATATAACTCATTATCATGCCGGTGTTTACTGGTATCTCAGGAAGAAACGCAATGACCTCATTCGTATATTTATCTTTTCTAAATAGTACCTGCATTAACATCACCAACCTTTTTAAATGTTAGCTTGTAACCAAATCTTTCCCAAAACTCTACTGCAGCATCTTTACATTCATTAAGCGTGCATGTCCATGCATTATCGTTCGCGTATATATTGTCGTAACCAAAAGATTCTACACAATAAAATGTCGGATAGCCATCTGGTACAGTAAAATCTTTTGAATATTCAAATGCTTCTTTTAAAGTATTAAAATCTTTTTCGCTTTCCAATTTATACCAAACATACTCATGGTCTTCATATGTTTCGGTATCAATTAATGGCATTAAATCATCAAGTTCATGTACTCTTAATTTCTCTGCATTATTTTCATTTTTTGCATTTTAATTTCTTTTTCATAATTTAAACAATGACGCTCTGTATCAAATTGTGTTCCATCATCTGCAATATAAATTTCTTCGTATACCGTCTTTTCTCTTTTTTCTATTCTCATATTTTCAATCTCCCTTCTTCAGAACAAAATTGCTATTTTATTTCCATAAGCAACTTTCCAATTTCCTTTACTTCACCAATTGCACAAATTGCAGTTGCCTTACTATCCTCGTTTCCATTCTTTCTTGTAAAGTGATTTACCATATAAACTTTATCTGGCATTACTTTACCATCTACTATGTAGTGACCAATCTCAACAGTTTTATCACCAATCTTACCAAGATCCTGTACTTTTGTATAAATAAATTTCTTTGCCATAGTTCTGCCCCCTATCTAATCACTATTTTGAATCCATATTTTTCAGCAAGTTCTTTATTAATAACGATTCTTTTATCGAAAGTTTTTCCTGCATCAAAATTTTCAACATTTACCAATGCTTTTGTTTTACCACACATACCATCAAAAATTCCAACTGCAATTCCATTATTGAGTGAGGTTTTATAACTCCATGGCTCAAGCTCTTCACCGGTCCATAAACACTGCTTCATAAAATACCTCCGACCAAATATCTCTTTTATCAGATTGATACCGTATGTATACCATCTGCCAAATAGTTACAATGTCTTTCAATAAATCTAAGTGTAATCGTACCAATTTCCATGTATGGAATTTTATTTTCATCAAGAAATTCAGTAAAATAGTCTCCTATACATATACTTCCATCTATATCTTCATGAAAAGCATCGTGAGCATCATACGCTAAGTATTTAACAGCATCTATTTGATCTTCCGGAACCATAAAAACTAATGGAGTACAATCTAAACTATCCGGCTCCTCATTATCAAATGTGTCATCAAAATCTAATACAAAAAATGTCCATGTAATTTCTTCCATTTATCAAACCTCACTTTCAATTTCGCTTGCTAACTGTTCGATGGTAGCTAACACTTCTTCTTTAAGGTTATTTGTTTTAACATTACATCAGTCCTTTGTGATAGTGTGCTTTCCGTCTTTGTCTCTTTTCCAACTATATCCAAGAAACTCTACAGCTTTAATTGCACCTTCGTAGTAACTTAGGTCAGCCTGCCTTGGTGGATTATCCATCCATAAAATTCTCCACCGTTCATCCAGCCATTCCTCTGTCTGTTTAACTATAATCCGTGGCGTTCTTCTCATATTAGTTACCTCTCGTAATCTCTTTCATACATTTATCCAAGTAATCATCAAATTCCGTATCGGTAAATTCAAAGAACATTTGTTTTACCGCATCCTTATCTTTGCTTCTCTTGTAGATGTTAAAAATGTCTTGCGAAAAACCTGAGATTTCATTATCTACATTCAATAACAAATCAGCCAAAATTGTATCTGAATCAATAATCATTCCATTCGGAGTACTGCTATTTAACAGCTCTATTTGTCTTATCTTTTCTCTTGTCGTCATATTATTTCTCCTTATAAAAATAAATTATCCTCTCATACATGTTTGTCTTATTCATTTTAAAGTCTCCCTTCAATAATAATTCTTTCCATTTCCTTAACTACTTCTTCTCTTGTAGTATTATTCATACTAAATCTTTCGATAACTATACAACCAGCTCCAGGCATGTGCTTTAACTCACAACAAATCTGCCACTCATCCTCTTCATCCTCTTCATTCTCATCATCATCGTAGTTTTCAAAATATTCTTCTTGAATAAAGAAAGTAAACAAATCAGGATTGATAAAAGCACTTTTATAACCTCTATGTGCATCATCTTTTTCTATAACACTTTCTTTTTCTATAAAATATGTATTCATATCCATGTCCATATCTGTTGCAAACTGTACAATGTCTTCGCTTTCATATGTTTCTGGTTTTGGAATAATTTTCATATTCAGCACACCTCCTCGTATTTTGTACAAACCGTGTACACTGTTCTCTTCAAGATTTTATACCGAGTTACATCGTATTTCTCTTCTGACAGCTCATGCAAACGTTTCATCAATCTCTCTTCACATAACATTTTGTTGAGTGTAGCTTTTCCGCTTGGCACATATCCAGATCCATATCTAAATATGTATGCCTGATATTCTTCGTCTTCTTCGCAAGAATCAAATTCTGTAAATCCATCAAGATTTACACCAGACTGATTGAGCCAGTTAAATTCATTATCAAAATCGCTAAGAATATCATCTACACTATAATCATCATCATCTATGTAGGTATGACCTGCTGCATCTTTTAAAATTCCCTTGTCAACATCGCAAAATGCTAATATCTTCATTTTACGCACCTCCACAAAATCTACATTTTATTCCACACAACCTGCAGCAATTTTAATTGCTTCACATATCTGTTTAATTGAATTAAAATATACATCTGCATTTGGATTTTCTTTTGAATAATAATTATTAACAATTTCTATAATCTGTTCACACCACCGAATTACGGAATTTTTTGCTTTACCGGAACTGCTCTCGTCCTGTTGTTCAAGATCAACTTTTAATGCTGCACCTGATGGGCTTGAGAATAATAGATACTCAGGCTTTTTATCCAAATATGTTTTCAAATCACTAAAACTATTTGCACTTATGTTAATCATATTAATAATTTCTGCCATTTTTCAGTTTCCTTTCTGTATAACAGTTTTGATACAATTCTCAATCTGGTCATTCTCACTTAAGTTACAGTCATAAATTCCTTGAAACAATATAACAACTTCTTCAGCTTCTTCCCAACTGATGTCATAACCCCAATCATCTGCACGATTCAATACATCATCAACCTTACCTTCGAAAATTTTTTTCTTATAAAACATATAGCCTAATGAAACGAACCTTTCCATTCCGGTAAAACCATGTCTATAGTTAGTTGTTTCCATCCACTTATTAAGTTCATCCAACTCCATTACTAAATCTTCTTTTGTCTTGCCAAGTTTTTTTAATAACTCATCAAGAGTAATATCTAATGTTTTGTTCATTACAGTTCCTCCACAATAAATTTTAATTTCATATAATCTGTTTCTTCTGGATCAACATCCATCTCATTACATAAATATTCCCAACTGTAATTTGACCTTACTGCCTTACATATTTCGATTTCTTTTACTGCAGGAGTAAACCATGCTTCACATCTGATGTATTGTAAAATTTCATGAGTATCACACTCATTTGCAATCCGAACCGCAGTTCTAACAATTGACTGGCAAAACTCTTCTGTCATTAACCCATTTCCTCTTACAGTTTTTATATCATCTTCTGTAATGGATTTTAAATTTTCAATTCCCTTGTCAAGCATATAATAAATAATCATCATCTCTGCGCTGCCACTGTGACTTAAAATTTCTTTCATTTTGTTCATTCTCTCTTACCTCCATTTAATATGCATTAATACAATATTTCTTAATTTCATCTTCTGTTTTACATTTATCGACTCCAACACATCTATATTCACAATTTTTATCACTACAATGAATACAGCATATATCACATTTGTCATTTTCTGGAATTGATATATCCATTGCGCATCTAATCATTTTTCCTTACTGCCTTTCAGTCAAGATTTAAGTCAATATCATACTCTAAATTGTAATATTTCCATCCATTTTTTTCGCAAACATAGTTAATTAATGTAAGTGGTATTCTTCCACATTTTCCATACAAATCCGTTTCATCTTCTTTGCAAAGAAATTTATGAGCTTTCAGCAATTCGTCCTCTACGTCATCAAATGATGTGCCACTTTTTACCATCAATATAAATTGATCAATTGCATCTTCATCGTCATAGAAAAAATCTAATCTTACAAGAATTTTAATCATTTTTCTTACCTCCATTTTTGTACTAAAAAAGACAACTGGTACCATGTACTTCCCAGTTGTCTTATAATTTATGCTGCATAATATGTTCCATCTTCAAGAAACTCCCATTCGTTTCCATCACAAGCTTCTTCAACTTCTTCTTCATCAGGTTCATACAGGTATTTATAACCTATTTCTTCCCAATCTAAACAGTATTTCCTAATTACCATCTTGACATAAGCTTCCATTTTGCCTAGTAAATCTAAATTGATATTCCTAAAATGTGACATCTCATATGTAAAATCAGCTTCGAGATCAATTTGACTGACATAACAATACGTATATCCCATTCTATTAGATGGTAATTTTACATCGCCACAATATTCAGAATAAAACTTTGCAGTTTTAATTTCCTTCCATGAAAAGAAATTCTCAAAAGCTTTGTAGTTATCTCCACACAAATGATTTTGTACCATATTTACTAAATCCATAAAGCACAAATCACCGTAGACATTTACTCCGTCACCCTGGCAAGATGATAAACTCCATTCAACTTTAAGTTTGCTGTTAGGAAACAAATTTTTCAAATCTTCGTTAATCATGTCAGTTAATTCTTCTGCTCTAAATGGATCGTCAATATACCAACTCCGAACTTTTGCTTTCGCTTCATCAGATAGTTCAGAATACTGGTAAACATTGAACTTTTTAATTATCTCTCTCATCGTAAAACCTCCCTTTTACCGGCTCCATTCTCCAACTTTATTTCCATTGATATCAATTAAAACGCCTGACTCACAACCATACTCAAGTTTATCAATGACTTCTTTTAAAATTCTGGAAATTTCTTCTGCCTCACAGTATTTGTCATAAGCCTTATCATCATTATACTCATCGTGAAAAGCTGCATTACCTGTATTAATTGTAAGTTTAAACATATTTTTATCCTCCTTTAATCAAAAATTCCTCTTAATGTTTTCATTTCTTCATTGTAATCTTGGCCAGCAGTATACTCAATTTCACCTCTCTTAAAGTTATATGCAAGTCTTCTGAGAATTCCACAAGGCTCAACATAATTTTTTCCTTTATTCATAATTCTTGTTTTCCGATTTCCCCTAGCTGTTTTTGCTACAAATTCACGACATAAGCAAAACACTTCATAACTTGTATCTTCATCTAAATCTTTCCATTTCTGCCAACCGTCCTCTTCACCAGTATATCTTCCTGTCAGTGCGTCATAGCAGCTAATTTCTTTTGCATCTTTAATATCTTTTAACATATTAAGCCCTCCATCTTTTCTCGACAGTATCATATAAGGCTCCATTAGCATCCTGATAATCAACATCTTTTGAATATGTAAACTTGCAACATTTATGTCCATTTAGATACACTGTACTTTTATTTCCATTTTCCATTACGTATCTCTCTCTGAATCCGGCAACATTGTATGCTTCGACCATCTCTGGATTTCTAAATCTTTTAGCCATATAACTCACACTCCCTTTCATCAGTTAGCTTTAATCTTAGTTTGCCTTGAACACATCCATAAAGCCAACCATCCAGGTACTCAATGCTATAGCAATACTGGATATATGAATCACTATCCTCCGGATAAAACACATAAAAGCCTTTACCACAATTTTCTTTCTCAATACGAACTGTTCCAAAATTATGTACGAAAGCTTTTAGGTTACTTTTAATTAGATTTCTCTCTCTTTCAGTCATGCCACCACCTCTAATTTATTCCACCACAACTTTCCACCACCTGGAAGATTGTAAAATAAAAGGAATGAATTTATATGCCGCATTGTTGTAGCACTATATCCATCCCATAACTTCTCAAAATTTCCATTATGTATTCTAGCAACCAATGTTGAATAACTTATCAGACATATATCTCCATTATCGTGTTCAATTACTTTTGCCTTTCCATAAAAACTTTTTCGTGTTCCATCCATTACAGGTAAATCAAATCCTTTCATGTAGTACCTCCATCACTCATCCGTATTCCAGCGTTTACACCGAACATTACTTTTATTAAACTCATGTCCAGGCTTTGCTACCGGAATGCGTTTTGCCTTGTTAATCTCTTTCTGTTTCTTTTTCGGCAACTTTTTAAATTCATCGGCTGCCATATTTTCTAATTTAGTCATCGTTTTCTCCCTCTCCCTCATAAAATACCATTGGGAAACTGTCTATTTTTAAATGCATCTTTTCAATCCACAGATGCGCCAGTTCTGATTTTTTAAAACCTCTTTTAATTTTAAGATTTCCTTCATCATCGATCCACTCTACTCTATACATTAAAATACCTCCGTAGATTATAATTTTTACCTAAAATTATTTTGCAGATAAATGTAGCTTCCACACCTTACCTTATCTGTATCTTTATCCCAGTATCCTAATTTAACCATTCCCCTTACAGATCCAGTTCTGTGAATTGATGCTCCTTTATCAGAAAAACGTTTTCCTGTTTTTGCTTCATACTCTTTTGGACTATGGTAATATGCCATTTCCATTGCTCCTTTCACTAAAACTCATACATTAGTAATAGCCACTCTTCTTCTGTCAAAACATCAGCATCATCAGACGTGAGAGCATCTAATATATTTTCATGCCTTTCACAGAACTCTTTTGTAACATCTTCTCTAATATCGTCATAAGAAAAGAACAATTCTTTCTGCTCACATTTTCCAAACAATAATTTCTGGCAGTCTGGACAATACCCAGTTTTCAAAAATTCCCTTACTGTTGGACTTGTGTTTGAAAGGGCATTCTGAATCAAGCTTCCATATGCAATATATTTTTTGTACTGATCATATTCAACTTCTGTTAATTTAACAAAATATGTTTTACCGCACATTGGGCATTCTTTTTTTACAATTTTTGAATATTCCATTTTTCTCCTCCGATCAAATACGAATTTTATCTCCATCAAAATACTATTATTACTTGTGAATTTTTCTTTTCATCTTCAATGATAAAATTAATATCATACTGATTACCATTGTGATTATCAAGAATAGTTATATCAGATTCTGAATCGTAATGCTTTAATCCATCAATTAGCTGACCTACTGTCATAATTCTCATCTCCTTTACTAATTAGCGTGATCATAACTATAACCTTTTTGGACAACATATTTATTAAGAGCTTCAAACATATCCCTTTCAAGCTGTTCTGCCCAGTTGTCTAAAACCCAATTTACATTAATATCATGATCGACATAATCATCAGATCTCCAATCATTATCTCCCTCTCCCCATTTAATACAGGAAAAGTAATCAATAATTGGACGTTTATCACCAGGATGTTTTCCAGATTGTTCATATGTCATCAAATTTACTTCAACATCTACATATCCAAGTTGAAGAATAGCAATTCCTCTTTCCGGATCACCATACTCATATAAACTTTTCATATAATTATTTCGAATATCTTCAATATCGTTTTCAATTCCATTAAGCACAAACTTATAGTCTGGTCTCTTTTTCGCTTCCTCGAATGTCATGTTTTCATCTCCCTTACCCAAAATTGAACTGAGGATTCTCTTTTCGCTGAATACATTCCCTTAACCACTGTTTTACTTCCTCATTCCAATAGCACACTCCGTTTGTGAACGTTCCACAAGAATAAATAATTAATCCGTCTTTTTCAATCTGTTCAACCCAGTAACGGTATCTTTCATCATCCCTTGATGAAATACAAGAACTATCTAAATGCAATTCTTTATCATTTTTGTCATCAGGGTTAACAAAGAACATAGAGCCTTCATATTTCCCTTTTACCATTCCAAATAGCCAATCTGCAATTTCCTCTAACGAAGAAAATACTTTTACTTCTTGTGTTCCACCATAGCCGTAACGATATTTTTCATATTTTACCTTATACATATTTTATCTCCCCTTACAAAATGCGGATTTTATAGTTCTTCAATTTCTTCATCTGATACTTCTTCTGCCTTTTCAAGCAGTGTTTGTAGAGTCCATCCAGTAAATGTCATAAGCATTTGATCAATAATTTCTCGATCATGTTCTGAAGTATATTTATTAAGTACATACTCCATTCCCTTAACAATTTCATCTCGGCCAGAATACTCTCTGTCAGATTCAAATTCGTCAATGATAGCAATTGCTAATTTGTCAAAATTAATATCCATTTTGTGTCTCCCTATAAATGTTGATTTTATAGTTCTGTTACATCACACCAACTGTCACTGCACTGTTCTGGACCATCTTCTTTGCCCTCTCTAATTCTTTCTCGAAGAATTTCCTCTGCTTCTTCCGGCGAGTTGGCTTCGACTTCATAATTCTCTTCATATGTTTCGTGATAAGTTACACTATACTTTTTCATTTTAATTTTCCTTTCTTACTCTTAAAATTTCTGACGCAATATATTCGGTTCCCACATAAGTGGCTGGTTCATCATTCTCATATGATTTATTTCTAGAAATTTCTTTTGCTTCTTCCGGATCATCTGCATCAACAACAGAGTAACGCTCGTAAACTTTTCTTTCGAGTACTATATATTGCATGTAAAATTCTCCCTTAAAATTTCCGTTTTATTGTTTAAAAGTTTAAGCAGATAATTTCCTTAATCTGTTCGATTACTCTTTTATGCTCTGATACCATAAGCATCACAGCAAATTCGCTCTTATCTTTAATATCTGCATACTGTTTAATATCTGGTTCACAATATGTTTCACTATATTCAGTTAATAAATCCATCAACTGAATTAGATCTTCTTTACTCATGCAATTACTTCCCATTCTTCGTTTTTCTCTTCACGCTTTCCTTTAAGAATCTGACCTTTATAGTATCTAAACATGTATTCCCAAATCCTTGGAATGGATAAAAGCTTTTGCTTTATAAATTCAATTTCTCTTCCACCATGATCCGCTTCATATTTTTCTAAAGCCCAATCAATGTTTTCATATACATCTAAAAGTCTACAGTAGATATGATTTTTATATCTGTTTTCCCTTTGAATCTTTAAATGTTTTTCACATTCCTCGTATGTATCAAACACATCATCAGGATAATAATCATTGTGCTCACCATATCCAAGTGGATAGCCATGCGCTTTTTTAACTATTCTATAAAAACCATGGTCAATTTCTGCTTCAATAAATTTATCAACTATTGGAGCAATCACTAATAAACCATTGTCAAACAACTCCTGTATTCTTTTTGTATCTTTTACATTGACAGTTCCAAATTCTGCAACATATTTTTCATATTTCCATTGGTCAATAGATTCTTCCCAAAGTCTTGTGTTATAGGTCCAGTCTTTAGGTAACTTTTTGAACTCAATTTCTGATTCAAATTCATCAAACGGAATTCCATTAATCAACCGAACTTCTGGTGTTCTGAGCCTTTTTACAACATGTGTACATGTGCTTTTATAGCTGTATGCACCAAAAATAACCATATCATTTTCTATGAAATAACAGATCTGGTTTTCTTTCATTTCCATTACCCCTCCGTCAAACTATCAAGTGCAAACATAAATGCTGCAACCTCTCTATCACTTGTAATAAAATCGCCTCTATAATTTGCAAATTTTCCAACAAAATCTCCATGATCATTTAAGAATTTGTCTCCGGCTTCTACTGCTTCATTAAAACCTGCAACTTGATCTCGATTTTTATACAAAAAATCATATTCTTCATCAAATTTCTTTTTAAACATTTCAATATCTACATTAAATTCTCTCATTTTCCCCTTACCTCACTAAACCACATAGAAATATGATTTTTTGATTTCCGGTGCATATTTGTAAAAACCTACGCAGTCAAGACCAACAAATCTCTTACTGGTCATTTTATCTTTCTCTTCCTGGGTAAGAAGTCTGTCAATAGTAACACGGATGGCGCTACGACCATCCATCAACCGAACATCTTTAAAATCTACAGTGTCACACTTGACGCTATCTGGAAGTAACTCGATCAATTTTGTAATGCTCATATTATTTGTCCTCCGTTTCTCTTACTTCTTTTTCTTTCTGTTTCCCATGTTCTCTAATCATCTTGGTTTATTTTTCTTACTCCATCGTCTTTTTCGTCATCAGTTTCGTAAGCACATTTTGAACCTGGCAATTTACAAGAACATGATTCATAAGTGCATGTACATTCATCACATTTCATTTACCTTACCTCCGTTTTTAATTCATCAGCGTATTATATGCTTCATCCAATGAGCAACTTAACCCAATCATTAACATCATACATTCGTGGGCAGTTTCTTTAATATATCGTGTTTTTTCTTCTGCGGTTAAATCTCTTTTTAATGCAGCTTGCCAGATACCCATGCATTACCAGATATCTCTGCGTCACCAGACATCTCTATATTGCCAGATATCTCTGAGTTGCCACGTACACATGCGTTACCACGTACCTCTACGTTGCCACGTACACATGCATTATCATATACTTCTGAGTTGCCACGTACACATGCGTTGCCACGTACACATGCGTTGCCACGTACACATGCATTATCACGTACACATGCATTATCACGTACACATGCATTATCACGTACACATGCATTATCATATACCTCTGCGTTACCAAATACCCATGCGTTACCAGACTGACTTAGATTTTCTTCTTTTTCCACCCATCCACCTTTTTCTCCAGCAGATACAGGTCCAAAAGAAACAAGTGCCTTAATTCTAAAAAGTTTTTTACCAAAAGCATTAATTTTAGTTTCTGTTGTAAGTTCATATTTCTTCATTTTACTTTCCTCCCTTAAAAGTTTCATTTTATCTGCTCTTTACAGATCCTCATCATCTTCTTCGATTCCTAAATCTACCTTAGAAATTCCGAAATAATCTAATTCTTCATCTTCCATATCAAGCTCATCAATAAGAACTTCTCTCGCAAAATCTTGATCATGCTCTGCAATTCTACTTGCAAGTACCTCTGCAATCTCTTGCATTCTCATATTGTTGATCAAAAATCCCACTCTCCTTTACAAAATAAAATGTCAATCGCAGTTTCTTTTGTAAGATCGTAATGTCCAAAGTTTAGTGACTGTGTGGTTTCGTTCCAGCAGGTCCACACTGCATATTCTCCAGTTATCTTGTGCTGTGCCATTACCCTATAAATATAGGTTTCAGTTAATTTTTGTCGAACTGATACAAGATTATAATTTTCAACTCCATGTCCAGCTGAAAAGTAAGACCGAACATTTTTATAAATCTGTGGTGTTGCTTCAATTGTTGATGCCATAATTTTAATCTCCTTTTTTGCTTATATAATTTGAGGGCAGCAAGTTTTAATTTCGCTTGCTACCCTCTTTACTTCTTAATTTGTGTGAAGTTTGTTATGCAAATTTGCGAACTGGGATTAATCTTGTGCCATTATTTGTAATTTCTCTTGACTGTTCAACACCAAGCTCTTTAACAGCCATATCTTCAAGATAAAAACTAATTGCAGATTTTTCACTGAGATATTTATATGTAGAACGTGCCTCTGCTTTTAATAATGCAGGAGTTGTATTTCTTAATTTCTCTTCAAAAAATGCTTTTGTTCTTTCTCTGTCGTTTGCATAGTATTTCCACATATCTCTTAACGCTCTAATAATACCAAGAGAATACCCATTGGATAATTTGCAAAAACCACTTTTAGTACAAATTCCAAAAATATAATCCATACATTCTTCTCCTTGAATTCTGCAAATATCAAGTACGTCATTATATGATCCCAACATTTCTTCTGGGCGTTGTCCAGTTTTTACACTATAGTTAAATCCGTATTTCTTTTGCATTTTACTAAATAAAAGTGTTGCTTTGTCACTTCTGATCAATCTTGCTCCATGTTTCTGATATTCTCTCAAAGGCTCATTACCTATGTTCTGATTTTCATACTGCTTTGCCTCAAACAACTGTCTGTCCTTAGGTTCGCTTGGTACATTTAAAACCATTAATACATCAAGTTCTTCGTATTTTTTACTATCAATTACCTGACTTGCTCTCACTCTACCTGTACCATCAACTACAGCTACATATCCGACTTCAAAATGTGGAACACCAATTAATGGCATACACTGAACATCATCCCAGTTTTTTATTAATTTTTTAAGACTTCTTTCAGTTCTCTCAGGTATCTGATATGACGTATCAATTGCAAGTAACTTTACTGGAACACTAACTATTACTTTGCTTTTTCCTGACGCAATAGCAGCTTTAAGGATTCCTTTAAGTTCGCCAATATCTGATGCTTTTTCTTCTGGTGTTCTATTTTTATTTCCTACGATAGGTTCAATTGTACTAATTGTTTCCATAACTTCTCTTGCAGCTTCATTTCCTTTGTTTGCGTTTTCCTCTACATAATCTTTCATATTAATTGTTGTCATATTATTTATCCTCCAAAATTTTCATATATTATTATTTTCAATTTGCCTTACGACATCCAATATTCAGTTTTTTAAAATTTTCCAATAAAAAAAGACTACCGAACACGCTCATATGGAACGTAATTGTAGCCTTTTGATTTGAGATCGTCTGCGACTTCTTCAATGGTTCGTTTCCAAACCATTTTATTAATGTGATTATTTACTTCTACATTCTTACCGGTTATCTGCGACCGGAACTTGTCGTGACTTCCTTTTGAGCAAACGTACAAATATCCGTTTGCCTTTAGATAAGACCGGAGTTTGCGTTCCTGTTTCTTATCCCATGATTTAGTTGTTTTCTTTCCCATTGTTATACCTCCAATTCTGTAATCATATTATCTATATGTGCAGTATGGATATAGTCTAAATTACATCCAATCATCGGATTAACCATCCTATCCCATACTGTACAATCTGGATTAACCGGAATAGATGACAGTTTCTTTCTGTTTCTTGGACTGATTCTGCCATCGTGTTTTTTAATTGCTGCGATTGTGGCAAACGCTTCATTTGTCTTTGCCTTACCAAATTTTTTGTAAACAGCTACTACAGTTACCTTTGGATTGTTTTGTGGAATAGTTTCCTTATAGATTTCAATGATACCATTCCAAATTTTTGCGATTTCTACTAAATCTGTCATTTGCCTTATACCTCTCTATCTAAAATTTCAAAACCATTAACTTCACTACCATAATAAGCAACGAATCCAAAATTTCCATTACTGAACTGAACCATATCATATCCCTCTTTAATGGCTAGGCACTGAATTGCATCATCAATAGTATAATAAGCAGTTCTTCCATTTGAAAACCTAGATTCAAAGAAGTGACATAAATACTGGTCGTCATCCACTAGACCAAATACTTTGCGTTTCTCTTCCTGCTCTGCAATAATCTTCTCAGGATTATCACAGCAATTTGAAACCTGGTGTTTGGTAATTACTGTATATACCATTTGCCTTATGCCTCCTTGATTTTCTCACGCCATTTTTTAATTCGTACTGGGTAACTGACGTTTTCTCTATATGTTTTTAACTGTATCTTTGCGTCTTTCCAGTCATCGCAATAACACTCAATATCCCATCCACACCCTTCATAGAACCCCTCAATGGCGTAACAATCAACTGTTTTACGTTTATACATTTTTATACCTCCTCCTACATTTTTCTTAACTGGTTTATCAAGTAAGCTGCGACTGGTCCTGTGATAATGTACAACCATAAATACACAGCTTCTCTTACAATTACGGTTCCTAAAACCGGAATCAGTAATAATACAAAGATCATCATGGATAATTCAACCATAGAAAGAAGTTTTTGCTTCTTCTTCTCTCTGATGATTAATTCGCGGTTTCTTTTACGGATTTCCAAGCCGTGATCTTCCAGGTTTGCCTTGCGTACACCAGCAAGACTATCTTTTAACAGATTAGCAAGCTCATCATTAAGCTCGCTATCTGTGAAGCACCGAACAATTTTATCTGTTGTCGGTGTTTCGGTTGGTGTGTCAATAACATCGTAATCGTAGTTTAAAGCTTCTGCTGCTCCCATTTTAATTCACCTCTTTTTCTAAGAATCTATTTATTGCTGATATTTCGCTTCGAGTGGTGAGTAGTTTGATCTGCATATTGTCACCAGATGAAACTACTCTGTGTTTCACTCTTCTGTTTGTCAAATAGTTGCATACTCTTCCTACTGATTTTTCAGTAGTATTGATTGTTGCTAATACCTCTACCATTTACCTTGCACCTCCATTACAGTTCCATTAAAAACTTATCAATAGTTTCTGCTTCTGTATCATTACACAGAATTTCGAAATGTGTGTAATGATAGCCAACACCAGATGACTCAAATTTAATTCCCTCTTCTTTCAGTTTTGCCTTGAGTTTTTGAGCATCCAGCTCTTTAAGTTCGCAGTTATAATATTTGCGTTTCATTTGTCACCTTCACCCACCCTTTCTCTTTCATTTCCATGTCATTTCTTGCCGTATCACAAGAGATATTTTTAATATCTCCAAATGGTGAAGGATACTTGTATGGATAAGTTTCATCTGCAAATTCAAACATCATTATGGCTAGTGGAAAACCATCCTCGCATCGATCATAAATTACGACAGCTTTAGTTTTATCATATTTTCGCTCAACTAATGCACATGTTCTAATCATTTTGCCTTGCACCTCCTTGTGTTTCTCTTCCAAAATCGGAAACTTTTTATATTAAAAAATCCACCTACGAACCGTAGATGGAATGAAAAGCTTCCTTATTATAATGCGTTTTTAGTAGTATCTTTTTGTGTGTCTGCCTTCTATCATCAGTCGGCAAATCTCACCCTCTGTTGTTGCGTTGTTAAGACGTGCAAGGATACTAGTTGAGTAATGAAAATCCCTTGCAATACTAATTGCCTCTTTTTTATAGTTTTTAACTGACTCTGACATTACAAGCACCTCACTTTCTAATACTCCAACTATTTCCGTTTGGCTCTGTTACCGTCACGGAATCTGTAGTTTCCTTTACAGACACGTAGTAAGAGTTGACCATCTGTTTGATAGTTTCATAACTAATGTTATTTGGATCATCTCCAATACAGCCATAGTCCTTCAGCTGTAGTGTGGTGTAGCCCAAGGAATCTGTGTACACCAGAGCAATATCAGAGATTGGAATGCTGACCTCCGGTTTCGCTTGCTTCTTTACTTTAAGGATTGTATCATCCTTTTTCCGCCTAGTTCCCTTAGTGTCAAATTTAACCTGGACGTTAGCTCCCTTATGAAGATGGAGTTTTCGCTTGGTATGCCAGACATTACCGTCCTGTGTTGTAATAGATTTTGCACCGGTCACAATTCCGGTACCATACCGGATATTTGCCTTTGCGGAAACTGTGGTTGATGTGGTAATTGTTAATGCTGCGAATGTTGCAGCTACAAGAAATTTTTTCATTTTGTGTTCTCCCTTCTTGGAATGAATTTATTTTGTGGTTGTTTTTGGGGCTGACATAATAAACACAATCTCCCTTCTAAAAAAATGAGAATTATTTTTGTGCATTAAAAAAGAGCCTATCTAATGATAGACTCTCTTATGTTACTTTTATTACCTTTCCATTACTTTTTTGTCAAATTCGTCCTTTGAGACAAACTCAACTTTAAGAACTTTATCCATTCCCTTGGCAATTTTCTTTAGTTGATTAAGTGACGGATTATTACCCATTTCACAAATTTTAACCAGTTTCTTTTTAGATATTCCTACTTTCTTAGCAAACTGTTTTAAAGATAAATCTTTTTCATTTCGCTCATTAATAATTGCACTTGCAATATCTTTATCTGCTGCTAAATCATACCATAAATCTCTAAACTTAGGATCTTGATATATTTCCTTTAAGAAATCGTCAAAAGAAGAACCTTTTGGACTCATATTTTCTTTAGTTTGCCTTCTGCCCCACGCCTTTCTAAATTTAGGATCATTTCCCCTTTCTTCTTCAATTTCTCTTTTTACGTCTGCTTCTACAAATGGCATAATCTATCTCCGTTTATTAATTGAGGTTATTTAATTTATTATTATTTTACAGGTTTCATTGATACAACTTCTAAAGTTTTTCCCAAAGAGTTAAGCACTTTTAATACTGTAGATAATTGAGGATCTGTAGTTCCCTTCTCCATTCGAGAAATAACAGGCTGTTTAATACCACTCATAATTTCAAGTTGCTTTTGAGTAACACCACCCTCTTCTCTTGCTTTAATCATTTCCGTAATGATTTCAGACCGAACTTTACTTGCTTCAATCTCTTCTGGTGTATACATTTGTCTTTCAAAGTCGTCCCAGGATGAACCCCTGGGACTTATCTTCATTTTACTCATTGTCCTTACTCCTTTCTATATAATCATTCATTAGCTTTTCAGCCTTTTTAATTTCCCTTTTGGGAGTTTTTTGTGTTTTCTTTTGGAAGTGGGATAACAATACTATTGTATTATTAACATATGTAAAAAATAAGATCCTATCACTTAATGGTCTTAATTCCCATATTTTCCCTTCAAGATGTTTTACATATGGAAGCCCTGCTCTTGCACCGTTTTTCTTTAGAACGTTCATGCAGTCTTCGATTTTCTCACGTTTTATTCTGTTGTCTTTACTATCATTCTCAAACAATGAGATAAAATAGTCTCTTACCGGCTCTTTGCCTTTCTTATCCTTGTAAAAAATAACCTCAAACAAATTCTTTTTCTCCTTTCTTTTGAGCCGATTATAACTTAAAAGTATATTTTTGTCAATAAAAAATTGTGATTTCCCTTATTGAAATCAAGGCCCACAAGCGGATTCGAACCGCTATCTATCCGTACACACTAAGGGAGAGGCTACCGCAACTCAGGGGTTAAGCTACGTATTTCTTTTTGACGCAGTTTGAGGGGTTTACTGCGTTGTGCGTGACTGCGTGATAGTGTGTGTTGGATTATACTTTGCCTTTTTGTACTATGTGGGCGGAATGAGGAAAAGATTAATCCTCATCAATGTAAAAATCTGACAACATGGCTTCCTGGTATGATCCGGTAAACATACCAAAAAAGTCTGCGTATAGATTGGCAAGTTTGTTAATTGCCGATTCTCTTGACAGTTTCCCTTCTGAAAACTGAATTTTAATTCTGTGTGTAGTAGCACAGAAAGTTGATAAATCCATTTCCATTACTTCCATTACAGATTCTCTCCTATTCAACAATAAATGGTTTTCCAGGACGGCATTTTATCTGTTTAACTTTCATACCGTCACGGCGAGTACTACCAATTCCATCGAATGCTCCATCATAACCAGTGTTTGAGCATTTTTTTGTCATGGAAGGCTTGGAATTCTCGCGGTAGTAGACCGGAAGTCCATTGTAGTTTTCCAGTGGGAACACTTTTTCTTCCCAGCTGATGTCGTAACCACGACCATCTACCATGTACTGAGCGTTAAACTCACGCACTGTACCGTCAGAGTTTTTGCGCTCATAACCCATGGAAGGCTCTGGAATCTTACGCCATGAAAATTCCATGGCAAGTCTATGCGCGTCACGGTCAGCTTGTGTAATGACCGGACGAACTGGTCTCTGCCATTTTTCAACGACCGGAAAACCGTTGATTTTTTGACAGACTTTCACTATGTCGTTTCGGATCGGTTCATACATCCCACGGAAGGATGCAGAAATTTTTCGCCAGTCGTTGCCAGAGTTCACCCAAAGGGAAAACTGGCGTGACTCGTTTTTCATTGATATCTCTGAAGGGCAAAGTGATACCCAAAACAGAGATTTATTATTAATTTTACGGCGCCCAAATATAGCGCCTACTGGGATACAGAATCCCTCCATTTTCGTCTGGCGTTCTGCCAGGTGGACATATTGACGGTTTGACATGCTGCGGAAACCTCCTTATTTTTGGGTAGACTATCCCTATGGAAATGCTGCGGATTAGACAGACTTTTTCATGGGATATTTGGTTGATAATTTACAAATGGCACACTTGACGTTGAGGCATAGCAAACTAGGATGTATAGTCCTATTGCAGTGTGCCGTGTAATTTAATACCAAAAAGATTCTACAACACAGTCGAATCCTTCTGAGGTATGGGACTTTACATAGTCCCATGCCTCTTTTTCTGTGATAAATTCCAATTCATTACTGTCAGAACAAGCCCAGTAATGAGGAATTATATTACGTTTTACCATGTTAAGCTACCTCCTTATTTTCTTCTGATGTAGTCTGAGGCTGTGGTTTAATAACCTCGACCTCATTGGATTTGCTATAGCAAACTACACCAAAGTAGTCGGAAAGAATCTGAAGAAGGTTCAGTTTGCTAAAACGATTACTGAATGAATAATCGTCCTTATCCTTGTTAAAGCGAGCCTTGCCAGAGGTCAGACCTACAGCCTGGACAATTGTATCAGTGGCAAGGTTAGACTTGCGCACTTTAAGACCATAAAACATTTCACCCTCTTCTGATACTAAAGAATTAAACATAGCCTGGAGGCGTGACTTGAGGTCTGAAATCTTGCAATCCTTGCGGAAACTTACAATATTATCTTTAAACTTTGCAAGTTCCTCTTTGCTGATTTCCTCATAAGAGAAATTGACGGCACGGCAATTCATATGCGCAAGAATTGTCAAAAACATTCTGTCAGCTTTTTTGAGGCTGGCAAAGTCCTCTTTAGTCACACCGGTAGCCAGAATTTCAGACTGAGCTTTCTCATACAGTTTGAGTGATTCTGTGAAAGTATCAGCGGAAACACCTAAAACCTGTTGAATGATAGCCAGGTCATCAGTATTGCTAGATACTGGCATTTTGTCAGAATATTCCGGATGAGCTGTCGTAATACTTTCAAGTGCAGTTTTCATACCAGACTTTAAGCTCTGGCACTCCATAGACCGAACTAACATTGTGACATAATTTGCAATTGTAGCGTGTTTTTCGATTTTTTCGTTGTTGCAAAGGATTGAAATACTGATTAATTTTTTTGCCATGATTGACCTCTTTCTCTCACACTAGGCAGTGAGCGCAAAATATAATTTTTTGGTAAAATTGCAATGTGGGGATTGCACCCACTGGAAAGAAATAAAACAGTCAAAATGGATTGTTACTGTACTTTTTCCAACGTCCTGGAAACTG